>Ga0181585_10004077_pt1 | contig 12762 bp, 5 predicted proteins | sample 071ome_29_FD_132469 | JGI IMG/M metagenome (GOLD analysis project Ga0181585, IMG submission 132469) | Coastal salt marsh microbial communities from the Groves Creek Marsh, Skidaway Island, Georgia - 071407BT metaG (megahit assembly) | ecosystem: Environmental > Aquatic > Marine > Intertidal zone... | reverse complement strand
ATTTCATGGTTGGTAATTGATTTTTTCTTTTGTATCTTCTCATTACTCGTGTACCTAGTGTTGAGCCAAAAGGCTAAGGGGTGGCCCTCAAAGAACGAGCGAGAACCGACTCATCCACGAGTCGGGGTTGATTGTGTTTGGAATTAATGGACGTGCAAGCAAGCGGGGACCGTTTCCAAAGAGTCACGAACCTCATTTCGACTACACTTAAATGAGGTCGGCAACGTTGGAAGGAAGCTCCTCGATGACCGTTTGGTAGAAACGTTGGATGTCTTGGAGGAGACGTTCGTCTTCGGCGGTGACAAAGTTGATGGAAACACCCTTACGACCGAAACGACCGGAACGACCGATACGGTGAAGGTAGTTTTCAGGTTGGGTTGGCAAGTCGTAGTTGATAACCAGGGAAACTTGCTGGACGTCGATACCACGGGCGAGCAAGTCAGTGGTGATCAACACACGGGAGGAACCAGAGCGGAACTCGCGCATGATGACGTCACGAGTGTTTTGGTCCATGTCACCATGGGTGGCGGAGACGGTGAAATCACGGGCACGCATGTTGTCCGTGAGCCAATCGACCTTACGGCGAGTGTTCGCGAAGATGACAGATTGCGTAATCGCGAGCGTCTCGTACAAGTCGCACAAAGTGTCCAACTTCCATTGTTCCTTGTCAACGTTGACGTAGAATTGCTTGATACCTTCAAGAGTAAGTTCATCACGCTTGACCAAAATGCGCACCGGCTTGGTCATGAACTTGCGGGTAATCTCGAGCGCCTCCGGGGGGAGGGTCGCGGAGAAAACACCGACTTGCACCTTCGGCGGGAGCAAGGTGAAAATGTCATAAATTTGATCCTTGAAACCACGGGAAAGCATTTCATCGGCTTCATCGAGAGCGAAAATCTTGATAGAGTCGCTCTTCAACGCACGGCGGCGAAGCATATCGTACACACGACCCGGAGTACCAACAATGACGTGGACGCCAGCTTGAAGGATGCGGGTGTCCTCGCGAACGGAGGTACCACCAACGCACGCGTGGCACTTGACTTGGAGGTAGTCACCCAAGGCGCGCATAACCTTTTCAATCTGTTGGGCCAACTCACGGGTCGGCGCCAAAACGAGCGCTTGGCACTCTTGGATAGAGTAATCCAAGCTTTGGAGGATACCAGCGCAGAAAGTGGCCGTCTTACCGGTACCGGATTGCGCTTGCTGGATCACGTCGAGACCCTTGGAGAACGGGACGATACCGCGTTGCTGGATCGCGGACGGCTTTTCGAAACCGTACGCGTAGATACCGCGGAGCAAGTTCTCCTTGAGGTTCATCGTATCGAACGTTTCGTGAACTTCAGTCCACTCGGTGATGACAAACTCTCCGTTCTCATCCTTCTCCTCCTTGAGGAGTTCCTCCATGCCGCGATCGTAGTTGGCGTCGTCGAATCCACCTTCTCCAGACATGGTGAAGCTGTGCGGCGGAATCGCGAAACGAAATCATCGCGCGCGCGTCTCGTCAGTCACTCGTTCCCATTGTTGTCTCTCTTCGGCTTCCCGTCGTGTCATCACGACCCACATCGACGCGAACGACACGCGTTTCTCACGGTGATAAAAGAAGAATCGATCGCATAGAGCAACCTCGCCCGTGGCCCCAAGACGCCGCGCCGCCGCGAACCTCTCGCGAATCTTTCACGAGCCACCACCCGACGTCGACAACGCGAAACGACGAAACGAAGCGGACGAACGGAACGAAAAAAATATCCCCCGTCGCGATCGTTCGCGTCGACGTCCGTTCGCGCGTCGCGTCGCGATCCGTACGGACGCGTCGCGTTGCGCCCGTCGGACATCCGGTGGAAGACTCGCGCCGATCTTCACGGATGGGTGGATCTCCCATCCGTCCGCGCGCGCGCGTGCGGGCGCTCGAAAGACGCGTCGCGTCGCGATGCGATGCGATGCGAAATATTACGCATCGATCCGTACCTGTTGTTTTGTTTGTTGAGAGTTGTTTCGTGTGCGGTCGTGCGTACAGAGACGCGACTGGTTAAGGCGGAAGCATTCGCGGGCGGAGCGCCGTCGTCGTCGTCGTCCGCCGGGTTGACTTCGCGCCGAATGACTTATCCCGTAACCACCAAGTTTTCATCTACTTTCTCTTTTTGTTTGTGTACTATGAGTTTTGTCGAGCATCGTGTCTGATCCATTCGTTTTGGTCCCTCAAAGATGGGGTCGTTGACGAGTGATCATTCGTTCCTTGATCGGACATGTGGAGTTTTATTCGACTGATTTGGACGACGAGTAGCGAAACGCGCCCCCACACACGCACACGCACGCGCGCGCGGGTGTCCCGTACGCTCGCTTTGAGTCGATGTTTGCATCCATCGCGCCTTCTTCTCCGTCATCGACGTCGTCGACGTTCGCGAGAGGCTGCACCGCGTTTAAGAAACGGACGGTCGGTGCGCGTCGATCGAAAAACACTTTTGGTGGGAGACGGCTTCCGCCGACGACGACTCCGCGCGCCCTATTCACCGGGTTGGTGCAAGGAAAGGCGACGGTGCGGTCGTTCGAGAACGTGGATGATCAGTTCGCAAGGCTCACCCTCGGGTTCCCCGAGCGCACGCTGGATGGGATACTCATCGGGGCGTCGGTGGCGGTGAACGGCACGTGCTTGACGGTGACGCGCCTGGGCGAGGATGGAACGAGCGCGTCGTTCGATCTCATCGTCGAGACGCTTCGGGCGACGAATTTGGGTGGTTTGAAAGTCGGTGGGGAGGTGAATTACGAGCGGAGCGCGCGGGTTGGGGATGAGATCGGTGGGCACACGGTGAGCGGGCACGTGCACTGCACGGCGGAAATCGTCGAGGTGGTAGACACAGAGCTCAACAGAAAGGTGGTGTTTGAAGTAAGCGATAAGAAGCTCATCAAGTACGTCCTTCCTAAAGGGTTTATCTCGGTCGATGGATGCAGCTTGACTGTCGGTGAGGTGGACAAGGAGAAGGGGCGCTTTAACGTGTGGTTGATTCCGGAGACGCTTCGCGTCACAGTGTTGGGCAACAAGATCGTCGGCGGCACGGTGAACATTGAAATCGAATCTCAAACGCAAGTCATCGTGGACACAATCGAGCGTTACATGGCTGAGCGCGGGCTTTAGGCGGTATTATTTTTAACAATGTACTAGAATTTTTATATTTCAACAAAGAGAGGAGAAGACAACTAGTTGAGTTGGAATGTACAGCGTCCTCACCAAACCTTCAGATGCTTGAGACAAAAAAATCAACTCGGCCGGTTGTTACGTATCGAGCTCTATGACAGAATACCCTTCATGAAACGAACACCACAAGCGTTGCAGAGGGTCTTTTTCCCTTCTGGACCCATTCTCCACTGCGGAGTCTTGATGGTCCCGCAGTGTAAGCAACCTCGTCGCACCTTTTTGCCGTTCGCCGTGACGACATCTGTGGCGCGAACGCCCTTGTCATTCCTAATCGTCTTGTACGCCTTGGCTCGACGACCGTTTTCATCGGGTCTACGCAAAGCCTTGCGCTTTTTCGATACCTTTTCCGGTGAAGCAACGACCCCCTTTCTCTTACTCTGAGCCACGAGCTCTGCGTCAGAATCTTCCGCATCCGTTCCTCCGCCACCCTTCGCGCTGTCTTCGAGCTGACTTCTGCCGTAACCACCGACGAAGTCAGCCTCAGAGGCGGACGGGGTGACGAGAGAGCTGGAGATGTGGAAGACGCGTCCGTCCGCGGCGGTGCACGTGTATTGCTCATTGAAATCCTGCGCAGATTCGCATCGTCGCAACGTCATCTTGGGCTCAAAGGCACCCTCAAATGGCTCGCACGTCGTCATCGCCGATTTGGCAGTCGCTTCAAAGCACGTTTGCGAGCTTTTCACCGCGCTCTCGCGCGCTTCGCGTCTTGCCGTGAGCGCCGCTGGCTCACTGATAAAATCAGCCGGCAAATCCATCGTGGATCTCATAAACTCTTCCTCTTCATCCTCCAAAAACTTGCTCGCGCGAATGTGACCGGTGTACTCCGCCGCGTTCTCCGCGTCATCACCCTCTTCTTCGTTATCGCTCCCCGCACTCCCCACCGTCACCGCCACAGATCTCTCTAACCACTCCGGCGCAATGTACGGCACCGTGCTCTCTCCGTGCACCGCATCGAAACCATTCATTTCCTCCTTGTACAGCGCCGACGAAGACACGTCTCTCGGCGGCGCCGGCAACGCTCGAATCGCATCCAAGGCGTCTTCAACCCTCCCATCACCACCGAACGCGCGCTCGTACTCCTCAAACAGCTCCCCGAGAGAAATCTCCTCCGTCTCCTCGCTCACCAATGGCTGCTTCGTCGCCGCAGCTTCAATCTCAATCGCCGACGTCGGGCGCGTCACCTGTGTGTTATCAACATGCGTACAAACAGTCACGCCGTCAATACAAATTCGACACGTGTCGACATCCTCTCTTCTGTTTCTTCGTTTCCCGCCCAAACGGTGCCGAGGTGCGCCCGCGCCCGGCGTCTCTTGGCGCGACCGCGTCGTCGCCGACGCCGCCGCGACGACGGCGGTTTCCTCGCCGGCGACCGGGAAAACATCGCAAACGAAATCCATCGCGTCGCGCGTCGCGGCGTCACCCACCGTCGCGGGCGCGGTCGCGGGCGCGCCGCGCGCCGAGCGCCGCGCGCCGAGCGCGGTCAACGCCTCGCCGAAACGCCCGCCCGCGCCGACCGACGACGGACGCGCCGAACGCGACGGGTACCGAACGACGCGCGATCGCGACCGAACGAAAGCGAATCGTTCCGCGTCGTCACTCACCTTTTTCGACATCGATCCCGCGCGCGCGCGCGCGTCGGAGCGCGAAAGATCGTTTCGGGCGTCTTCTCCGACTGTCGCGCGCGCCCGTCGACGTCTCGTCGACGGTCCGCCCGGGGACGACGCGTTGCGTCGCGTCGAGACGCGCGGAGACATGTCGGATCGTCGAAAGCGAACGAGGAACGTTTCACAAAAAAACACTCGGCGGAGAGACAGACGGAGCGCGCGCCCTTCCGCACCGCGCGTCGCGTCGACGTGTGCCGGAACCAGAGAGAGAAATCAATCACATCCGTAACGCTGGGGCTGTCGACAGCGAACGACACGCGCCTAGGGGTTCGTGTCGGAATATTTTCTTTACGCGTAAACAGTATCGCACCGAAACGACGACGTCGGCATCCGCTCGGGTGCGAAGAATAAAATGAAATAAAAATGCGCGGGAAAACGCGCGGGAAAACGGGATTCGGACACTCGGACACGATTTGGACACGTCGGGACCGCACTGTTCACACATATAAAAAAGTTAACTCTGTCGACGGATTCCGAAAGCGGCATCGAAAATCTTTTTGAAAACCGCGCGGTAACGCCTCCCGCGGTCGATTCGGTCGCAATCAATCTTGTACATGATGGGTGTTTCGAGGGTAAAGTATGCGCAAAACAGCTCCGGCGCGTTTCGCGACGCGAGGCGAGGCGACGTCACACAGCAGTCGACTCACCGACCCCGGACGACGACGACGAGTCACGACTCACTGACAGAAGAACAAAAAGGTCGCCGCGTCGTCTCGAGTCCCGTTCGTCTCCCGCGAGGCGACACTCGGGGCGAGGCGACTCTCGGGGCGGGCGAGGCGCGTTGGATTTTCCCTCCCAAACACGTGGGGCGCCGATCGCCCGAGCGACGCCCGAGAGACGACGGACGTCGACGGAACCTTCCTTTCGCGAGTTCGAGCCGAGGGGGCGACGTCGACGTCGGGAGACCGCCGCGCGTGCCGACGCGCGCGTGCCGTGTGCTTAGACTGGACGACGGACGGCGGTGTTGAGTTTGTCGGGGAACGGGAACCACCGGGGACCGGGAACCGGGGACCGGGGACCGGCGGAAGCGGGGACGCGGCGCGTGCTTGGGCGGGAAGACGACCGGGACGGGCGGCTCGGCGCGTGCGTGCGCCGTTCTCTCTCGCGTCGAGCGCGTCGAGCGCGTCCGTCGCGGCGTTGAATCGTCGGTGCGTCGAACGAGGGGTTTGAACGGCGCGGGTGTTAGTATCCACGGGCGATAAACGCGGCGCCGAGCGAGGAGGCGCGCGGACGATCGAGGGAGAAGCGGGCGAGCGCGATCTAAACCGAGGCGAGAGACGCGGGCTTTAAAACGCTCGGGGATCGCGCGGGACGGGCGCGATGGGCGACGGATCGTCGAAAGGGGACGCTAATGCGGCGCGGTTAGCGTCCGTGGCGTCCACGGCGGAAGCGCTGGAGGAGCTCGGGTACGCGTGCGCGCACGCCAAGGATGGGTTGATTGAAATCTTAGGGAAATTGCCAAAGCTCGACGAGGTCGGGCTCGCCAAGATGGTGGGCATGATGGCCAGAACGCACTCGGGTTTAGAGAGCGCAAAGGGAGAGAGTAATCTCGTGGCGCTCGCGAAGCGAGCCGGGATCGCGCCGCCGACGCCAGAGGCGTTGCGTTTGACCACGTGGAATGTCGGCGTCGTGGTGGAAGCGGTGTCGGCTTCTTACAAGGATTTGAACTGGGAGAGCGCGATGGAAAAGCTCGATCAGCCAGAGTTTGGTTGTCCGGACGCCAGGGCATTTCAGCTCATGTGTGAGATGTACTCCATGGCGACTGGTAAGAACTTTCCAGCGAGAACTTTGTGCGCGGCGCCTTGGGGTAAAAATCAGACGGGTCAGATTGAAGCGCTGCGTCAGTTGTTGTCGGCGTCCAAGGAGACGTGCGATTGGGATAAACTGAAGCACATAGATGTTGAGGGCACGGTGGCGGGGCCGTGGGCGTGCTTAGACTTGATGTCAACGCTGTGCTCTCTCAGTGAGACGGGTCACCGCGACGCGGCTCGAGGAGCGCTCGAGCCGGGCGCGCAACACACACCCGAGACGATTTGCATCACTTTAGCTCAAGCGAGCGACGAACACAACGCCTTGGCAAAGGATGCGTTCGCAGCTTTGCTTCCGTCGTACGTGGCGACGGCGCATCCAAAGGCTGGCTTGGTTTTGCGTAACGTTTGGAACAGACACTCTGTGGCGGTGATTCGCGCCATGGTTGACGCGCACACGTCCTCTCCGGCGGCTGCGGAGCGCATCTTTGAAGTCTGTCAAGAGCTGAGCGCGTTACAAGTGGTGATTGATCGGTCTCCGTTCCCCTTGGCTATCGAGATGGTCTCGATCGCTTCCCGACGAGCTGGTGTGAACTTGGAGCAGTGGCTGCACGAGAAGATCAAGGCAAACGGTGGAGCGTTTGTGAGCGCATGCATGCGCTTTTTGCGCCTTCGAGCGACGCAAGAGGGCGGCGACAGAGGTGGTTTACCTCTCGCTCCGGAGGTGACTCAGAGTTTCCTCAACGTCTTGCAAGCTGCGATGCCGAATATGCCCCCAGATCTGCAGGCTGAGCTGCGTCAACTCGTGACGCAAATCAAGACGTCTCCGAACAAGGGTCGAGATGCCAGTGCGGATGACTTGGCTGCTCAGGCAGGCACGGCTCAAGGCTTCAGTGCCGACGTTGAAGAAGAAGCGAACCGCTACTTCCAGCGTGTGTATTCTATGCAACAGTCCATCGGCGAATTGGTGGAACTGTTGAGAAAATTCAGGGTTAGCCAAGTGCAGCGCGAACGCGACGTGTTCTCGTGCATGGTGCACAACTTGTTCGATGAGTACAAGTTTTTCCCGAAGTATCCCGAAAAGGAGTTGCGTATCACGGCTGTGCTTTTTGGTCAGCTCATCTTGCACAATCTCGTGAGCAACATAACGTTGGGCGTCGCCTTGCGTTGCGTCTTGGACGCGCTTCGCAAGCCGAACGGCTCCAAGATGTTTGCATTTGGTTCCGAGGCGCTCGAGCAGTTCAAGCGCCGTCTCACGGACTGGCCCCAGTATTGCCAACATTTAGCTCAGATTCCTCACTTGGCCGCAGCGCATCCGGACTTGTTGCCTCTCTTCTCCAAGGGAGCTGACCAGACGGTGGCGCTCGGCCGCAGCGAGCCGAGCATGAATGCACCAGCGAGCGCAGACGCTCAACTTGCCGCAGGCGTTGCAGGTATGCGAATCGGCGAGAACGAGGGAAACAACCCACCCTTGCCTCGCTCGTTGTCCTCTGCGATAAACTTGCCTCCGCAGCCACCGGGACCGCCACCGGCTGGTGAAAGCGCCCCAGCTGCGGCTGCAGGCTCGAACCGCATGCCGAGTCGAGGTACGAGCATGCCGACTCTGGATAGGTCGGGCAGCAACGGACAACTTCCATCATCTGGGAGTGTGCCTAGCGGTTTCGCAACGTCCTTGAACATCGACACTCTCGTAGCGGCGAACGCGAGCGAAGGTTCGCAGCCGGATGCGGCGACTGTTGACAAGGTGCACTTTTTGGTCAATAACCTCTCTGCAGAGAATATGGACGAAAAGGCTGCCGAAGTCAAGGCAAAGGTTCCACCCGAGTACTTTGAGTGGTTTGCCATGTACCTCGTCGTCAAGCGCGCGTCCATTGAGCCGAACTATCACAATCTGTACCTCGAGTTGTTGGCGAAGATTGATGACAAGGGGCTCAACGAGTCAGTGTTACAAGCCACTTACCGCAACATCAAGGTTTTGTTGTCCAGTGGAAAGGTGAAGACGAACAGTGGCGAACGCAGTTTGTTGAAGAACTTGGGTTCATGGCTCGGTCAGCTCACCATTTCCAAGCGCAAGCCGGTGCTTCAGCGTCACCTCGACGTGAAGGAGCTCATTCTCGAAAGTTACGAGTCTGGGCGCATGATTGGTGTCGTGCCGTTCGTGGCCAAGGTGCTCGAACCGTGCAAGGACAACATGATTTTCAAGCCACCGAACCCGTGGACGATCGCAATCTTGTCGCTTTTGTGTGAGATCTACAACGAGCGAGACTTGAAGCTCAACCTCAAGTTTGAGATGGAGCGATTGTTCAAGCACTTGGACGTCGCCATGAAGGATATCGAGCCGTCGGTGTTGCTCGCCTCTCGCATGCGCGAGCGCGTTAACAATCCTGACTTTGTCGCCGACAAGAACTTCGCCGCCCCAGTGCCGCAACTCAACCCCTCGGCCTCCGAGGGATCGTTGCAACAGCCAGTCATCGGCGGCAGAGGCATGGACGAGGAAGAAAAGACTCGTCTCCAGACACAGAGCTTGGAGGGTGCCTTGCCCAACATGCAAGCGCACGTTCGTGTCGCCTCCGCGCCAAACTTGCCGGAAGCTACTCGCGCGACGCTTCTTCGTCTCTTGCCGGTCGCTTTGACGCAAGGTATCCGCGAGATTGTTGCTCCGGTTGTGGAGCGTTCCGTCACCATCGCTTGCAAGACGTCTCAGGAGCTCGTGAGAAAGGATTTCGCCACCGAGTTGGACATCAACCGTGTTCGCAAGGCGGCTCACCTCATGGTGTCTTCTCTCGCAGGTTCGCTCGCGCTCGTGACGTGTCGAGAACCGCTCAAGGCGAGCGTCGCGAACCAACTCAGAGCGCTCGTCCAGCAATCTGGCGCGGGCGCCGGCTGTGAAGCCTCTGCGCTCGAGGCTGCCGTCCAGTCGGCTACGGTTGACAACCTCGAGCTTGGCTGCGCGTTGATTGAGAAAGCGGCTTCAGAAAAGGCGATTCGAGACATTGACGAATCTCTCGCCGCCGCTGTCATGGTTCGCCAAAAGCACAGAGAATCCGGCATCAACCAGCCCTTCTTTGACACCGCTGTCATGCAAGGTCGATATCCGGCTGCGCTTCCGGAGTCTCTCAGACCACGACCGGGCCAGTTGCCGACGGCTGCTCTGCGCATTTATGACGACTTTTCTCAGCTTCCGCGTGCTCCGCCACCACCGCCGTCGGGTGCGCCTCCGGCGTTTGCTCGACAGCCGTTTGGACAGCCGCAACCGCCGCCGCCGCCGGTCGCGTACCCAGGTATGCCACCGCCGCCGCCGCCCGGTGCGCCTCCGCCTCTCCCACCAGACAGCACCGAAGTTGCTTCTTCTGAGACGGCGCAGGAAGCAAAGGATGCCGCCAAGATGCCGTCTGCCGGCGGACCTCCGCACGGACAGCCAGATCCGGTGGGCTTGCGCGAGAAGGTTGCCGCTCACTTTGACGAGTGGGCTCGTGTGCAAGACATGCCCCCGACGGATGCCGCGAGCGTTGCCTTCATGCAACGTCTCGTCGAGTCGCGTTTGCTCGCTGAAGATACGCAAGAGAGGTTTTTGCGCATTCTCGTCGAGCTCGCCGTCACTCACTGCCTCGGTAGCGAAGTGCCAGGCGCAACTCCGCAAGCGAGCTCTCAGCTCTCTTTCGCGGCGATCGATGCCTACGTCCGCCTCGTCACGAGATTGGTCCGACGCAAGGAGGAGCCCCTCACCTCGCGTTTGGCGTTCTTTGGCAGAGCGTTGGTGGCTATCGTGCGCACGGCGATGCGCGACACGGATGAACGCAACGTGGCTTTCAACGCCCGCCCGTACTTCCGCGCGTTGGCTGGTTTGTTGAACGAGATGCACGCTCCGAACGATGCTTTGGATTCTTCGCATCCGCAAGTCCTTGCGGCGTTTGCGTCTGCATTCTTGGCTCTTCAACCGCTCCGCGTTCCGGGCTTTGCTTTCGCCTGGCTTGAGCTGATCTCGCACCGTTGCTTCATGCCTCGTTTGTTGATTGATCACGAACAAAAGGGCTGGCCTCTTTTGCAGCGTCTTTTGACTGCAATTCTGCGCTTCATGGAGCCTCACTTGCGCACTGCCGATCTTTCGGAGCCAATCAAGTTGTTGTACAAGGGTATGCTTCGCATGTTCTTGGTCTTGTTGCACGATTTCCCCGAGTTTTTGTGCAACCATCACTTGAACTTTTGCGACATCATTCCGCCCAACTGTGTGCAGTTGCGCAACTTGGTGTTGTCAGCCTACCCACGCAACATGCGACTTCCGGATCCGTTCACTCCAAACCTAAAGGTGGACTTGCTTCCGGAAATTCAGCAGGCTCCGAGAATCAACGCCGATGCGGATCACGCCTTCCGTTCGTCTCCGTTGCGTGAGGAAGTGGACTCGTACCTCAAGACTCGTAAGCCCGAGAACTTGAGCCAACACGTCATCCACAGACTCACTCTCGCACCGGCGGCGGCACTCGCGGCGGGAACCAAGTACAACGTTCCGTTGTTCAACGCGTTCGTCTTGTACGTCGGCGTTCAAGCCATTCAAGCGAACCGCAGCAAAGATGCTACGAGCGGCATTGCGCAGAGCGCGCCGATGGAATTGTTCCAGCAACTCGCACAATCCTTGGACATGGAAGGCCGCTACCTCTTCGTGAATGCCATCGCGAACCAGCTCAGATACCCGAACTGCCACACGCATTACTTCTCTTGCGTCATTTTGTACTTGTTCTCTGAGGCCAAGTTCGGTATTATCCAGGAGCAAATCACTCGCGTGCTCCTCGAACGTCTCATCGTCAACCGCCCGCACCCGTGGGGCTTGTTGATTACGTTCATCGAGCTCATCAAGAATCCGCGGTACAAATTCTGGAGTCATTCTTTCACCAAGTGTTCTCCTGAGATCGAGCGACTCTTCGAGTCTGTCGCTCGTTCTTGCATGCCGCAGGAAAAGGAAGTTCCAAAACCGGTATCTGCCGCGTCGAGCTGAACCGACGCGTGACGGGTCACTTTCTCATGAAACCACTACGAACGACCCGCCTCTTTCTCCCCAGTACGATCTATACGATGCAGAAAAAAAACCAAAAAAAGCTTTAGAGCTAGCAGTCTAGTAGCTGATGACAATTGTTTGGTATAAAAGATGAAATCGCAAAAAAATTATCAACGTCGACTCTCCTCGAGTGTTACAAAAACATTTTCTACGGTCTGTACTAGACGGAGTACGACGTCAACGGCCGCTTCGTGGGCGACTCTTCTAAGTGCAACCACGAAACCGGCTCGCTTATAGTCATAGAGGACGTCAGATCGGCGTATCGCATACCCGCAAACGCCGAACGCCTCGGCTCGATTTCCGCGAGCCGATTCGACGCCTCGGCGTGCCAAGCGTCCACCTCTCGCGACAACGGATCGACCCACGCATCCTCGCCGTAGGTCGCCTTGAAGCTCTCGTGGGCGTCATCAGCCTCGCGCCGAAGCATCTCTGCTTCAGCCTCGGCGATTCGCGCCTCGAGGTTCGCGCGATCCGCTTTGACGCGCAACTCTCGAGCGACGCGCGCGTCCTCCTCATCCTCCTCGTATCGCCACCCGGCGTCGATCCCGACCGCCCGTCGCACCGCAGAAAACTCCGTAACCAACGCCTTGACGCTATCGATGTCAAACCTTCGCTCCCTCGCGCTCCTCGCCGCGATATCCACCGCCTCGAGCGCCTCTCTCAGCGTCCTCGGCGACGAAACGTTATCGCCGACAAACTCGTCTTCGCTCGACGCCTTGGACGACGAGACATTCTCATCCGTCACCACCGAATCCTCGTCGTCGACCAATCTCGCCCCAGACTCGACGATCGAGGTAAAATCCAGCGCCCGAGCGACGCAATGTTTCCCCCCAGACGCGTTTCCGTCCACCTCGCGCCTCGTCGTCGCCCTCCTCGCGCTATCCAAATCCGCGACGACGACGAGCGGCGTCTCGTCTTCGCAGCCTCCTCCTCCTCTCTCTCCTCGTTTCCATTCAAAACCAAACCCACACCCATCGACGACGCCGTCGTCGTCGTCGCCCTCCCCATCCTCGGGTCGGACCAATCTGTAGTAACGCTCCCTTCCCCTCCGCGCGCGCCCCGCCGAAGTCGCCAATATCGTCGTCGTCGTCGTCATCCGTCACTCACAAT
>Ga0181585_10004075_pt1 | contig 12767 bp, 8 predicted proteins | sample 071ome_29_FD_132469 | JGI IMG/M metagenome (GOLD analysis project Ga0181585, IMG submission 132469) | Coastal salt marsh microbial communities from the Groves Creek Marsh, Skidaway Island, Georgia - 071407BT metaG (megahit assembly) | ecosystem: Environmental > Aquatic > Marine > Intertidal zone... | reverse complement strand
CGGTTGGGGTCGGTTGGTTCTTCTCCTCGATCCCAGACGCTGAAGATGATCCGCCGTTCTTCCGGGCTGTTGACCTGCATGCCGAAGTAACCCCTGTGCCAGCCACAGGCCATGTAGTAGGTGTGGATGGGATCCTCCACGGCCGTGAGTTCGGTGTAGAAGGCTTTGACTTTGGTTTCCCTGGCAACCGGATAGAAGAGGTGGACGGATGCGGCGTTGCGACGGGGCTCCACATTGAAATGGTAGCCATCTTCCGGAAGCCCCGAAAGACGGAGGGACCTGACGGTCAGGGGATGTTGAAAATCGCCTTTGGAGGAAAGTGCGAAGTGATGGTATCCGGCCTTTGGTATGGATACGCTCCCGAAATCGACAGAAGTCTTTTGGCCCGCCTGAAGGTCGACAGTACGCGCAAGCGTCTGTGAGCCAACGCGCAGCTCCAGATCGATAGGCCCATCCCCTGTGCTTTCGCAGTTCAGCTGAATTTCAAGCGATGTGGCTTGCTTGATCTGCCCATACCAGTGGAGGGAAGTATGGCCATCTCGCCAGATCAGGGAATGATCTTGGCGTTGGATTCTGGCACCTCCATCATGGGGTTGAAGATAGGCCGTGTCCGCTGGAACGCTGAGAGTATCTGCCTGGAGCGTGATGCAAGTCCGTCCCCACAAAAAGGAGCCTATGAGCATCAGTACCATGGTTTTTGGAAGTAACATGGGGTCTTTATGACGGATTCAAAGGGTTGCCTCAAGTCTCCATGAATGTGTGTTCTTCGAAATAAGGGTTGGGATTCGTGGGTGGCGAAACGTCCTCACACAGTCTGGAGGTAGCGCCGATTGGAGACCGCTGATGACCCAGGTCCACCCCCTGAGTTCAGGGATTCCATACCTTGTCTTCGCTATACGAATAGGATTGGACTTCCTTAGGGTTGGTGTTACCAAACTTCATTAAGCCGTTATGAAATATCCCCTCTGTTTTTGGCATGGTCTGGTGGTGTTCCTGCTTTGCGGTGCAGGCTGCCAAGTCCCATCGGTCACAAGTGAGCCTTCTGAGGCGCAAGCCGCAGTCGTCGGAAAGAGCGAGCCGAGCTCTTCAGATATTTTTCTGCCCGGGCATCTGATCCGACTGGACCAGGCAGTTGAAAAGGCAATCGATCAAAAAAAATTACCTGGTGGGGTCCTGTGGTTTCAGCAGGGGCAACGGGTCTATCGCCAGGTCTATGGTCATCGCTCTGTCCTACCGAAGATGGAAGCCATGACCGAGGAGACGCTTTTTGATGCTGCCAGTCTGACCAAGGTGATTGCGACCGCACCTTCCATCATGAAATTGGTGCAATCAGGCGATTTGTCTTTGGAGGCACCTGTCTCGCAATACCTGCCTGAGTTTGCAGCCAACGGAAAGGAGGCAGTCACCGTGCGGCAGCTGATGACGCATACCTCGGGGCTTCGCCCGGGTCTTTCACTCAAGGAACCGTGGTCTGGGGTGGAAGGAGCCATCCAACAGGCCTGCGCCGAGTCCCTGCAAAGCGCTCCTGATACCGTCTTCAAGTATAGTGACATCAATTACATTGTCCTGGGAGTTCTGGTTCAGCGGGTTAGCGGGAAGTCTCTGGATCAGTTTGCCAAGGAACACCTCTTCGATCCCTTGGGTATGGAGCATACCTGCTTCCTTCCACCTTCCTCTTGGCACCCTCGCACGGCTCCTACTACCGAAGTGGATGGAGCTTTCCTGAGGGGGGTGGTGCATGATCCGACCTCTCGCCGCATGGGAGGCGTTGCCGGGCATGCCGGGCTCTTTACCTGCACCGCCGATCTGGCCCGCTTCGCACGCATGATGCTTGCCAAAGGGAGCCTGGATGGGATGCAGATCTTCAAACCAGAAACCGTGGCTCTCATGACGACCATTCACACGCCTGCTGAGATGAAGGACAAACGGGCACTTGGATGGGATGTGGATACGGCTTATTCTAGTCCTCGAGGATACCATTTCCCGCTGGGTTCTTATGGCCATACCGGATGGACAGGCACCTCCATCTGGATCGTGCCGCAAAGCGAAGCCTTCCTCATCTTTTTGTCCAATCGCAACCATCCCACTGAAGAGGGAAGTGTGGTTGCCCTGCGCCGCACCCTGGCGACCATTGCCGCTGAGTCGATCCCGGCTGAAAATCATGCTTCTACAGCAGGCAAGGTGCTCCAGGGCATCGATCAGCTGCTGGAAGAGCGGTGGGGACGCCTTCGAGGCATGAAAGTAGGCCTGATTACCAATCACACGGGCCACACCCGCGATCGCACCTCCACCATTGATTGGATGCATCGCAGTGATCGAGTGAGCCTGGTATCCCTCTTCAGCCCTGAGCATGGCATTCGGGGTGAACTCGACGAAAAGGTCGCGGACGGTGTGGATACTCAAACCGGATTGACCATTCACAGCCTGTACGGGGAGCATCGGCAGCCGTTGCCCGAGCAGCTTGAAGGCCTCGATGCCCTCGTGTTCGATATTCAGGACATCGGCTCGCGCTATTACACCTATATTTCCACCATGGGGTTGGCCATGGAAGCGGCGGCCGAGGCTGGCATTGCCTTTGTGGTGCTCGACCGCATCAACCCCATTGGCGGTGTAGAAGTGGAAGGCCCTGTTCTCATGGGAGAGGAAGATTTTGTGGGTTTTCATCCCATTCCGATTCGGCACGGGATGACCGTCGGAGAGCTGGCTCTCCTCTTCCAGAAAGAAAAGAACCTGGCTCTGGATTTACAGATTGTTCCGGTCAGGCATTGGAGTAGGGGGGATGCCTTCGAAACCACAGGACAACCCTGGACTTCTCCTTCACCCAACATGCGCAATGTGAAGGAAGCGTTCCTGTATCCGGGAATCGGGATTCTGGAGACGACCAATCTGTCAGTGGGGCGAGGTACCGACACCCCCTTTGAACTACTTGGGGCCCCCTACATAGATGATCTTGTGTTTGCCGCTGAGCTCAACCGATTGCATCTACCAGGGGTGGCGTTTTCACCGATTGCCTTCACTCCCAATGCCAGTGTGTTCAAGGAACAACGCTGCCAGGGTGTCTATATTTCCATGACCGATCGATCGGTGTTGCGGCCGGTGGCACTGGGGGTCCAGATCGCACATACCCTCAAGAGGCTTTACCCGGATCAATGGGACACCAAGGGTTTGAATCGTCTGCTCCGCCATCCGCCCACGCGTGATGGAATCGAACAGGGAGCTCCTCTTGAGGAGATCTTCCAGAGCTGGCAAACTGACCTGGAGGCTTTTCGTCAGCGGCGAGCTTCGGTACTTCTTTATTGATCCTCAGGAGTGTATGTCCATGCATGCTCCATCCAGTCCGTTGGATCCACGTTTCAGTCTCGGGGTGGATATTGGAGGCACTAAGACTGCGATGGGATTGGTTTCCCCTCAAGGAGCGCTGCTGGAACATCTTTCCTTTGAGACCCAATCTCGAAGGGGGATCCAGGACATGGCCCTTCGTCTCAATCGGGGATTGGAAACCCTTCTTCAGCGCGCCAGCCTCGAGAAGAAACAGGTTGATGGTATGGGTGTGGGCTGTCCGGGCCCCCTGAATCTGGAGACGGGAGAAGTGCTCAATCCTTATACCTTGCCCGGATGGGAGCAAGGCTCCCTTACCCAGGCTATTGAGGCCACGACCGGACTTCGGGTTCGGCTTGAAAATGATGCAGATGCTGCCTTGTTGGGGGAATGCTGGATGGGTGCGGGCCAGGGAAAGAATCCCGTTCTGATGCTGACCTTTGGAACAGGTGTGGGGGGTGCCCTCTTCACCGATGGGCGTGTCTATCGTGGAGCACGCGGTGAACATCCTGAAATGGGATTGATTCCCGTCCATACAGGCATGCCCAAGGATTATTCAGGGGTCGATGGCTCCCTGGAATCGCTTGCTTCAGGTTCTGGTATGGCGCAAAGAGGAGAACCCCTTGGCTGGTCCCATGCCCGAGCCGTCTTTGAGGCGGCCCAAGATGGGCATCCGGAAGCTTCCAGAATCGTTGACGAGGCCTTGGAGGCGGTGGGGCGGTCCGCATGGGTCTATGCCCATACCTTTTGCCCTGAGTGCATCATTTTGGGAGGAGGGTTGATGGATCATCATTTCCCCGCCTTTCAGCAGCGTATGCAGCAAGCCCTTGACCAAGCCAGTCTGATTGCCAGGAACCTCATCGAGGTCGTGCCGGCAAGACTGGGAAACCAGGCCGGCATGCTGGGTGCAGCCAGTCTGATGCTGAAATCGACCCTTTCGTGAGCCTGGAGAGGGGTTCCAAGCGTTCATTGACGCCCCTATGGGAACGTGTCAAACTTCTCTCATGAAGCAATTGGACATATCGCATGTGCTGGATGGCTGGCCCTATGAGCCCGGCAAGGCGATGGTTCGAAAGGTTGAAGGGAAGGATGGGCGAGAACTGATTCAGATGCGGATCGATCTGGGGCTTCTCCAGATGTACACTTCCGGACGACCCGATGGCCAGCGTCCTCATGACGCCGACAGTTTGCTTGATTACCAGGTTCAGCGTCTGGAAGACCACCTTGCCGAGCACGATGGTGAGGATGAAGGGTTTTGCCTGACCAGTGAAGAGTGCCTGGCTCTTCAGCAGGAAGCGATACAGTTTCATCATCGCTACATCTGCTTTTTTCAGCTCGAGGACTTCGAAAAAGTCATTCAGGATGCCGATCGCAACCTCGATGCGATTGAGCTGGTGGAACAATATGGTCCGGAAGACCAAATGGTCTGGACCTTGCGTCAGCTCACCCCTCAACTCCTTTTGATGCGGACCCGTGCTGTTTCGGCTCTGTCATTGAATGAGAAAAACTACACGCAATCCATCGCTGATGTGGAAGAGGGTATCGAAGCATTGACGACTTTTCTCAGTGAAGATGGCAGTCCTGAGTCGGCCGAACAGAACGGAGAACTTCAGGCACTTCGCCAATGGCTGCAGGAGGTCAAGGAATCGAGACCGATGACCGAGCGTGAGAAACTCGAGCAGGAACTCGATGAGGCTGTTGCCAAGGAAGACTACGAGCGAGCCGCTGAGGTTCGAGATGCCCTGAAGTGTCTGGTCGAATGACCTCCGGCATCCACGTAGAGCAAAACTTGCATTGAATTTATGACGGAACAGAAACCGACCGTAGGCTTTATAGGGATTGGGGTGATGGGGCGTAGCATGGCGGGGCACTTACTCGATGCCGGCTACTCTGTCCACGTTTACAACCGGACACAGTCCAAAGCACAGGATTTGGTGGATCGTGGGGCCCAATGGCAGCCCTCTCCGGGCAAGGTGGCCGCAGCTGCCGATGTGATCATCACCATTGTGGGATTTCCCGCCGATGTGGAGTCCGTTTATTTGGGAGAAGACGGGGTTCTTGCACAGGCACGATCTGGAAGCTTGGCGATCGACATGACCACATCCTGGCCCAATCTGGCCTCTCGTATCGCCCAGGAGGCCGCGGCCAAGGGGATCGAAGTTTTGGATGCCCCGGTTTCCGGGGGAGACATTGGGGCTCGCGAAGCTCGCCTGTCCATCATGGTGGGAGGCAGCGTATCGGGGTTTGAGCGTGCTTTGCCCCTCTTTGAGATCATGGGTAAAAATATCGTCCACCAGGGGCCTGCTGGTTCTGGACAGCACACCAAGATGTGCAACCAGATCGCCATCGCCTCCGGCATGATGGCGATCAGTGAAGCCATGGCCTATGCTAAAAAATCGGGGCTTCAACCCGAGACGGTCCTCAAGAGTATCGAGAGCGGTGCTGCGGGCAGTTGGTCTCTGACCAATCTGGCCCCGCGAGTTCTCAAGGGAGATTACGCTCCGGGCTTTTTTGTGAAGCACTTCATCAAGGACATGAAGATTGCGATTGAGTCGGCTCAGGCCATGGGGCTCGATCTTCCCGGGCTGCAGTTGGCCAAAAAGCTCTATGACCAGCTGGCTTCTAAAGGATGCGAGGACGATGGTACCCAAGCATTATTCAAACTCTATGAGGAGCAATTGTAGTCTTCCAATCCTCTGAAGGAATTTCCCTCAGTAGGAACCCACTCACGCGTTTGAGCTCGTGTGAGTGGGTTTTTTATTTGGAAACGCTCGATGCATTCCCTGCCGTTTGTCGTTGCCTCTAAGGTGTGAGGTGCTCAGCTATCGAGGGATGCTGGCAGAGCATCTCAAGGGTCCGTTCCACAGCACCCAGGTTGGCATCCACGACATCGCGGGCAGTTTTGCCCAGGCGATCCCGCTCCTGTGGATGCTCCAGCAGTTCTGTCAGGGTCGTTTGCAGTGAAGCCACATCGCTCACTTGCCTGGCAGCCTGCTTCTCCAGAAACGTGCGGGTGATGGCTCGAAAATTTTGCATGTGAGGGCCCATCAGAATGGGTTTTCCCGCCGAAGCGGCTTCCAGTGGGCTTTGTCCTCCACGAGCGAGCATGCTCTTGCCAATAAAAACCAGGTCGACATGTGGATAAAGCGATGCCAGCTCACCGGTCGAATCGAGAATCAGGACGTCGCTTGGTTTTTCCTGGTTGCCTTCCGATGCGTCGGACCACTCGGATCGGCAGGCCACCGAAAGCCCTTTGGACCTTAAGGCCGTGGCGACCTGCGAGCCTCGCTCAAAATGGCGAGGCGCGATGATCACCCTTAACTGCGGATGTCTCTGCCGGAGCTTGAGATACAGATCGGCCAGCATGGCTTCCTCTCCCGCATGGGTACTGCTGCCCAGCAAGAGGGTCTTTTCATGCATGTCGTGAGCCCTCAACAGGGCGGGAATATCCAATCTCGAGGGTCGACTCTGGCTTCCCAGGGCGGCATCGAATTTCATGTTTCCGGTGACAAAGACCTTGGAGGGATCACAGCCCAGAGCCATGAGTCTTTGCGCATCAGAATCATTTTGTGTGCCCACTCCACTGAGAGATCCGAACAAGGGGGCAAAAATCGATCGGAATCGATAATAGCGAAGATAGGATTTCTCTGAAATACGCGCATTGATCAAAAACACTGGAATGCGGCGGTCGAATGCCTCCCAGAGAAAGTTGGGCCATATCTCGGCCTCAGAAAGAATGATGGCTTTGGGTCGAATGACTTCCATGGATTGCCGAACCCATGGGCGACGATCGATCGGGTAGAAGCATGTGGCCGGTGGATCAGGCATCTGTTGGTGCCACTGAGCCATTCCGGTGGTGGTGGTGGCTGAAAGAATCCATTGAACCGATGGCAGCTTATTTTCCAGACGCTTGACCAGGGGAACCGAGAGGAGAACTTCGCCCACGCTGACCGCATGAAACCATAGGTTGGTCTGGCCTTGGCAGCGTTGAATGAAAGAGGTGTCGTAGCGCCCGAAGCGCTGCCCCAGGCGGTCTTTCCAACCGCCTCGCCTTGCCATTCTTCGAGCATAATAGGGAGCACTCAACCCAAGGCCCAGGTTGAACAAGCCTCGATAAACCCACTGAACCCATGCCGGAGTGCCTGCAGGGTTCGTCAGCTCCTTCTCAGTTTTGGGATCTCTCATGCCTTTGTTCCGGCACGAACTTCATGTCGCGGACGGTATGCGAGTGCCATCAACGGAAAAAGAGGAACCAGATAATCAACACCATCGGAATCATGTAGGGAATGGTGAATTTGAACACGTAACCCAAAAAGGTGGGCGCGTTCACTTTCTGCTGATCCGCAATGGATTTGACCATGAAGTTGGGGCCATTTCCGATGTAGGTGTTCGCTCCAAAGAAAACCGCTGCCACACTGATGGCCACTATGTATTGGGCCAGCGAAGGGTCCTGGAGCAGAAAGTTGATTTGCTGTGCTTCGGTGAGACCTGCTGCATCCACATTCAGGGCTCCTGCCACGACCTCAGGATTGGCAAACTTGCCCATGATGGCGCTGAGGAAACTCAAGTAGGTGGGGGCGTTGTCCAGAACACCGGAAAGCAGTCCAGTTCCCCAGTAAAAAATGGATGGTGAGGTTTCCTGCATCGCGCTGGCATTGCTCTTGAGCCAGTCCAGCGCAGGCATCATGGTGCAGAAGATCCCGATAAAGAGAATGGCCACTTCCTGAATGGGGTGGAAATTGAATTGGTTGGCACGATGGATGTGCTCCTTGGTGATCTTGTAAGAAGCCACTGCTGCGGCCAGCATGAGGGCCTCGCGTAAGAAGAGAGGTGTGGAAATAAACACAGCCACCAGGATGACACCGAGAAACACCAGATTGATGAGTCCTTCAAACCTCCAGATATCGGGGGGTTCGGCAATTTCCTCGCGTACTTCCTTAGGTGCCTTCCGGTAATTGATCTTGTCGACCACATAAAACATGGTCAGCAGGATACCAATCCCTGCCAGCCACATGGGCCAGCATTTTTCCAGCACCCACCAGAAAGGGATGCCCTTGAGGAATCCAAGAAACAGGGGAGGATCCCCGATGGGGGTCAAGCAGCCACCGACATTGGAAACAATGAAAATGAAAAAGACGATGTGGTGTGCGGTGATACGATACTTGTTCATGCGGATCCATGGTCGGATCATCAGCATGGAAGCCCCGGTTGTTCCCAGGATATTGGCGAGAACGGCCCCAACCAGCAGGAAGACAACGTTGTTGAATGGAGTGGCTTCGCCTTTGACAGTGATATGGATCCCTCCAGAGACCACGTAAAGGGAGCCCACCAGGGCGATAAAGCTCACATACTCAATGGCCGTATGGGAGACCGTGTGATAGGCGTGGAGCCCGAACAGGTAGTAGCCAAGAGTGATCGCTCCCAGCACATAGGCTACCTTGGGATAATGTTTTTCCCACCAATGCAGGAAGAACAAGGGTCCCAGGGCAATCATTGCCAGCAGCAGCCCAAAGGGCAGCATCATCCAGGGATTGGGAATGATGGCTTCACCGTGATCCATAACGCGTGATCAGTATTAGGTTGCTGACTGGCAGGTCAACAGATTTTGGTTTTTTTCTGATTGGCGCATCCTTCAGTGGGCCTCAAGCCAGAATATGAAGACCCTCATGAGCCATGCTGAGGCAGAAGCAGGCGCCTTATGGAGGCGTAGTCATCGACGATCCAGTCTGCCTCATGCAGCTCGGTGGCTGCCAGGCTGTTGGTGATGGCGATGACCTGCATCCCTGCCGTTTTTCCTGCGCGGACTCCGGCAGCGGAGTCTTCAATCACACAAAGATCCTTGGGCTCCAGTTGCATGAGCTCGGCGGCCCTCAAGAACACATCCGGTGCAGGTTTGCCTCGCGGGACATCCTCTACGCTAACGACGGTCGGGAAAAAGGAACGAAGGTCTTCGAGTTCGAGGACCACATCGATGACCGCGTGCAGTGAGCCGGAGGCGACGGACAACCGATACGACGCGGCCAGCTCTGAAATCAGCTTGGGAATGGGTTCAAAAAGAGGCCGCTGGTCCTGGATGAGCTCAATGAGTCGACGTTGTTTGAGCTCCAGTAAGGATGCCATGCTGTGAGGGGGGTGATGCATGGCGACAAAATCATCCCACACGGCCTGATCGGACTTCCCTAAATAATCATCGAATGCAATGCCGTGGTTGGCGCCATAGCCCAGGTCCTGGAAAACCTCCATGAAGGCCCTTTGATGCCTGGGTTCGCTGTCGACGATCACACCATCCATGTCAAAGATGATGCCTTTTACGTTGATATGGTTCAAAGCTGAGGGCATGAGTAGCTCACGAGTGTTTGTTTTTTTTTGATTTTCCGAGCACCAGGATGCGATCAAAAGCCTCTTTATCTAGGGGCATCACCGATAGTCTGGATTGCTTGAGCAGGGGAATATTGGCCAGCGCTGGGTCTGCCTTGAGGGTCTCCAGGCCCACAGGTGCCTTCAAGGCTCGCAGAGGGGCGATGTCGACGGCAGACCATCTACCCGTGTCATCGGTGGGGTCGGGGTAGTGTTCTCTGAGGACCTTGGCAATGCCCATCACGCATTTGTCGGACACACTGTGATAGTACAGCACCTCGTCCCCTTGCCGCATCTGCCTGAGATAATTTCGAGCCTGATAGTTTCGCACTCCACTCCAGTCGGCCACACCCTCTTGCACCAGCTGTGACCATGGATAGGCCTCAGGCTCCTGCTTGACCAACCAATAACCCTTTGCCATGTTCCTCGTTCTCAGGGGAGTGTCACGATTTTGCAAACAAATAAGGCATCCATGGGCATGGAGTCTCAATTTAGTGCTTGCGGTGCCCGTGGATCATCCATAAACAAGACCCGGTTGCCCGCGTGGCGGAATTGGCAGACGCGCTAGATTCAGGTTCTAGTGTCCGAAAGGACGTGGATGTTCGAATCATCTCGCGGGCACCACTCCCACTTTCAAAATTCCATTCATTTTCAGCGCTCCACGCGTCATTCCAAGGCTGAATGTCGGGCAGTTTTTCGGGATGCGTCTATTCCAGTGAACCACCGACTTTGAAGAATTGCTGATGGGCATCTGCCTGGATTGTCATCGGACTTGCGGCGCCTTCCACCAAGGTCCACGGCCCGCTGATGTTTCCCGACTGCATCAAGGCACTGGATCCCTCCCAGCTCAGCGTTACACTCGCGCCATCCCGAGTGATATTCACCTGAGTCGGTTCCCCGGGGCCGTTATTGGATTGTCCTTCCACTTGGAGGGTCACTGTTTCGGCGGTGTAAGCCACTTCCCAGGAAAGTCCTTCTGCCAGAGGAGCTCCCTCGAGCTCCACCTCGCGGAAGGAACCGTCGATTTCACCTGCTGAGATGAGAGTGTAAGTCTCTCCTCCGCGGGGCGTGTAGCCATCCAGTGTGACCTTCAGGATGCCTTGTGCGATGCGGGCCATACCATCAATCTGGAGAGTGGCATGGGATCCAGAGGTGATTACGCTGTGCAAGGTGGATTTGGCTGGAATCGGAGTGCCATCAGCCTCTGTCTCCGATGTGGGAACCATCCCATCCGGGTCGACAGCCATATTAAAGTTTCCACCGATGGAAACGGCGGCTTCGGGTCCACGAATCTCCAAAGTAGCCTCGCATGTTTCGGAGGAAGTGCCAGTTCCCAGAGCCAAGTCCTGTTCAACGCGGAAAGAGCCACTGTCCCGGATTACCATCAAGGATTTACCTCCTGGGTCACTGCTGCCCCGAGGGCCGCTCATGCCAAGGCCATTGTCGGCATTGACCGTCATTTGTCCTTCGTCCTGAATGATCAAAGTGCTTTCGGTATTGCTGCCCGAACTGAGGGAATTGCGGAAACCTCCGACTTCGGTTGGGCGGTCAGCATTGCCCTGCCCATCGGTCTCGCCCGTACCTGCCAGCACGTCAAAGATGTGCACCTGCCCCTGATCTTTGATGGTGAACTCAGAGACACCCTCTCGTGAGGAGAGAACACGGAAATTGAGGGTTCCTTGATCTTGAACTATGACACGGGCATTGCCCCCATTGATGGCAAGTGTCAGATAACCTTCGTCGGTGTGGCCATCTGGATGACCCGCTCCCATACTATTACCTGCATCCACGGTGGCATTGCCACCGATGGTCATTTCCTGAAAATCGCTGCCGCCTTTGGAAACGGCGATGCCGCTGCCAACCGAAAGTCGAGCTTGGCCATCGATCAAAAAGGAGCCATGACCAGCTGCATTCTCTGAAATCTTGAGGTCATCTCCGGCCCGAAAAACAGCGTCTCCATGCATTTCGAATCTTCCATAACCATGTTCCCCAATTTCCCAATCCGATTCATTGACCCCCGCAGATCCACGGGAACCCGCCAAGGCACCGTCATCGGGACCATCAAAGAAAATCGTTCCTCCATTCATGACGAAAGTGGACAATACCGTTCCTTCACCAATGTGGATCTTGGAATCACCTTGGCTTTCGCCGATACGCAAGAAACCACCCTCCATCACGATATGGCCTGAGTCTGTCGAGTCCTCCAACTCTCCCAATTCAAAACTGCTCAGGGCCCGCTCACCTGCGTTGGAGGCAATGGTTGCCGTCCCTCCATTGTTGATGATGACGACGTCATTGATCCCCGGAATGCGATTGAGATCCCAGTTGGAGGCGGTGTAAAAGTCCCCACTCTGCTTGGTCCAGGTAAAGTAGGATTGTGCCTGTGAAACCTGTGCGAGGAGACAACAGGCTGCGATGGTTCTGAGGAGAGAGGACATAACTTTCTTCTATTGAACTGGTTGACGATGTCAACCTTTCTTGTCGTCTCAGGAGGTGGCGGTGTAAGATCTGTTCTTGAAGGTTGTCCCGCCTTCTTTGAAGCCTTGGATCAAGGATTGCGCCTATGAAGGACTGGATGTTATGTTTTCTCACGTCCAAAAAATGATGCGAGCATCGCGAAAGGCTTCGTAGGATCGATCTGACTTGAAAGGCTTAGCTTGAACCATGGCACATGTTCTCTCTCAAAAATGGTTGCTGAATCGGCGGCATTTTCTCAAGGGACTCGGCGTCTCCATGGCCCTCCCTATGCTGGAGTGCATGCGACCGCTGCGAGCCGCTGAGGCGCCCGCGCAACCCAGGCGCAGTGTGTTCATCTACCTTCCCAATGGGGTCAACACCTATGATTATCAGTTGGAAGAAGAGGGGCCGGATTACACACTCTCAACCATTCTCGCACCGCTGGAACCCCATCGCTCCCAAATCTCTCCCATTAGCGGGCTCTACCATCCCAACGCTTTCGGGGTTGCCCACGATGCGACGCGCACTTGGTTGACCGGGGCCAAGCACGGTCCCTCAGACAAAAATTCCATTTCGGTGGATCAATGGATGGCTCAGCTGACTGGGCCATCGACACGCTTTCCATCCCTCGAAAT
>Ga0181585_10004069_pt1 | contig 12772 bp, 15 predicted proteins | sample 071ome_29_FD_132469 | JGI IMG/M metagenome (GOLD analysis project Ga0181585, IMG submission 132469) | Coastal salt marsh microbial communities from the Groves Creek Marsh, Skidaway Island, Georgia - 071407BT metaG (megahit assembly) | ecosystem: Environmental > Aquatic > Marine > Intertidal... | reverse complement strand
CGCGGGGGCGAGGGCTGCCAGCGAGAAGAGAGCCGGCAAAAAGAAGCCGCTGACTGCCTTGTTTTTCTTGCCGGGGTAGCAGCTCTTTCTCGCACGTTCATAAACGGGTATTACCGCTATCAGCCCCCCCCCCGGCCTCTGCCTTGCGCTTTATCGGGAGGCGTATCTTTTACAGGCGCCAAAGGCAAAGGCTTGCAGCTATAAAACGGCTCTTGATGCACCGTTAAAAATAGCTGTAGCGTCTTTTTTGAAAAAAGAGAGCTGATGAAAAAAAGGGGGGGGGGAAAGGCTAGGCCGGATTATCTGCCTGAGCAGGGCTATTTGCAGCCGCCGTGCTATCTGTTTTTTCAGGCGGGCCAACATGAGAAAATTCAAACTGGCATTTCGGGTCAAATACCCGCAACAGCTGTTGAGCCTCTTTGGTAGAGGAAGCCGCAAAAATCATCCAGAAATAATATTCATGATACAAACAATGGCTGCGGATCATATCTGTTTGTGCTTTATGGAAATAAACCGAAAGCAGTAAATAGACCAATACAAACAGGGCAGGCTGGATAAACAGTGCCATCGCATAGGTCACAGCAACCACGCCCAGCGGCTCCCACATACGCCGATATAAAAGCCAGAAAGCAGGCAACATGGTCGCCATCGGCTCATATCGGGTAGAATAGAGCCTGACCTCGCGGTGTATATTGCGTAAGGCTTCATATTGATAATAGGAATCTTTCGGCTTTTTTTCCCTGCCCTGCATGGCACTATTCACGGCCATAATGGTGGGTTCATCCGCATATTTATAAGAACAGCCCAGCGGCCCGTTAACAAACACATCAAACAGCTTGCCATCACGAAAGATGGTCAATAAAGCTGGCAGGTCGCTATAATCTTTCAGAAAATTATCAAACCTGTCCACATCATAGGTAATGGGCTCACCATCAATGGCGGTGATAACATCCTCTGCTTTCAGCCGTAAATCCCGCCCCAAAGAGTGCCGGCCTATCGCCAAAATGCTGATTAGGCCAGCATTTTCAGCCATGTCTTGTGCGTTGGGGGTTTGCGGGGCAGCCTCTGCCATCAGCCTATCCTATAAAATGCGCTAATCGATTAGGTTGATATTTTACGGGAAAGAAATGCGATCCTGCTGCACCTGCAAGAGCTGTAGGATTTTTACATTCTGGCCTGCCAGCATATCTACCTGGGCAGCGGTCTTTTTCTGCTGGGCAGATAATGCACCTATTTCGGCGTTATTGATAAGCTTTGATTCCACATCGGCAATAGACCCGCTAATGGACGCCTCCAGGCTGGCCAGATTGACAGCCAATTGATTGGTTTGTCCCAGCGCTTCGCTAACCACTTCCTCGCTGATAGATTTTGCCAGCTTTTCATTGGCGCTGACCATCGCGCTGGTCGAGGCTTTCATCTCATCCATCATTGCGGTAGAAGAAGAAGAGATTAACGCCATCATTTCTGTCATTTTTTCAGAAGATTCGCGGTTTAATGCCACTAATTCAGCTTGCTGGGCAAGCGCGCTGTTCAATTCCTCGAGAACCCCGTTCAGTTCCTGAATATTTTCCGAGAATACGACCACCCCTTCCAGGTTGGTATCGCTCATTGCCTTTAGCTGGCTGATGGTCTGAAAATACAATGTTGCGGAAAAAACCAGACAAACAATCGCTGTTACCATTGCGGTAACAAAAGTCATCGTTGTGTAACGGTGGATATTTGACACTTTTTGCTCCAGCTTTTTATGTTCGCGTTTCACCTGACTATATTCGGAAGTTACATCTGTCGCGGCATCAGCAGCATCCAGCGCCAACTTGATACTTTCCTGAACTGAATTCAATTCACTAGACATTTATTTCTTCCTCAATTCATTTGTGGATAATTTCGCCGGATTTTAATGCCCTGCCCATCCGTGATTTGCGCGATATCGGGGCAATTTCCGCTTTGATTTATCCCTTTATATCCAGACCGCCTGCCCCTTTTGCGGGTTTTTTTGGCTTATCCTGCTCCATTGACGGATTTCTCTGATAATATGCACAATGCATGCCAGTTGACTGAAACACGACCAGGGCAGGCAAGCTTTTCCCTTTGAATCCAAAATTCCGGCAGCCCCAGGGCCGGCGGCGGTCATGGGTGACAAAAAAATGCCGGCATCCACTGCAAGATGTACGACCATCTGTTTTTTTCATCGCCAAAACCTCAGCATGGATAAAACAGCCTTCTGAATAGTAAATCGCAGCCCTGCGGCAAAACAGGCCAGCGCACATAGCCCGATGGCAATCGCCTTTGCTCTATAGCCTGCATCGTATAGCTCTGAGGCGTGTAAAAAGAACACCAGCGACAGGCCAAGAAAACAGACCGTGCTGATCATTGTGCCGGTACTTCTTTCCTGTGATTTACGCATAGCTACCTCCTGTTGGTGGCTTTGTGCCATCTATCACCTGACCATTTTCGGTAAATTGCAGCTCGTCCGGCACAACAATTTCTGGCTCTTCAACCATCTCCCCTTTATCCAAACGATAAAGATAGGCCAGAACAATCGCAACCGCCTGATATAATTGCTCGGTAATATGCACGCCAATATCGCCGGTAAAATACAGCGCACGTGCCAGCAAGGGCGAGCGGAATACTGTCACATTCGCCCCCTTGGCCCGTTCGATAATCTGGGCAGCCATGTGACCTCTACCCATAGCCAGAATTATCGGGGCATCGGCCGTGCCAACCTCATATTTCAGGGCGACGGCAAAATGGGTCGGGTTGGTGATAACAGCTGTGGCATTTGGCACATCATCCAATGCTTTTTGCTGTTTGCCGGCATTACTGGCGGTTTCCATCTGCATACGGCGAATTTTGGCCTTTACCTCTGGCGAGCCTTCGGTTTGTTTATATTCATCTTTTTGTTCCTGTTTGGTCATCCGCAGGGATTGAATATGCACATGACGCTGCCAGAAATAATCTATCGCAAAGATTATCGCCAAAATAATCAGCAACGCTCCTAACAGGAACGGAAATTCAATTAATCCCCTCATAAAGGCCGATTCCAGATCGCGCGAGGGCAACTGAATAAGCGCCGGCAAACGGCTGTAAATTATCACCGCTGCAATGCCCATCAAAAGTGTGACTTTCAATACCGCCTTCACCAATTCCATCAGGCCTTTGGCAGAAAAAATGCGCTTTAGTCCGGACAGGGGGTTAATCCGGTTTCCCTTAAAATTCAGCGCTTTTGGCGCAAAATTAATGCCGCCTACCGCTGTTTGTGTGGCCAGCACCACCAGCATCATGGGAATACCAATGACAAGGCCGGATATCACAATTATCCGGATTACATATGCAAACCGCTCTGCGATAAGGGTGGCCAAATCATCTGGCCGCTGAAAATGAAACATCTCTGCCCAGCCATTTAACACAGGGCTGATAAACATCGGGGTGATAAACATCAGCATGAAACCGGCAAACATTGTCGTGAAGACAAAGGCTTCTTTCGAGCTGAGAACCTTCCCGTCTTCTGCAGCTTTCTGGAGTTTTCGTTGGGAGGGTTCTTCGGTTTTTTCCTGACCGTCCTGACTTTCCTCAGCCATGCGACATTGCCTCCATCACCAGATGCAGATTTTCCATCGCCGATATGCCTAAATCTTTAAGCGCGTGCGACATGGAATCTACAGAGAGATAAAACAGAATAAAAATTGTGAGCAGGGAAATCGGAAAGGCAAAGGAAAACAAATTTAATTGCGGCGAAGAACGGGTGATCACCCCCACCGCCAGATTGATCAGCAGCATGATAATGGCAATCGGCAACATGATAATCGAGGCGGCAACAAACATCGCACTGGCCGCACTGATACCGCCCTTGATAAATGCCCCCCATGCCGGCATTGCCCCGATAGGAAGATAGTCATAGCTTTCCAGCATCGTGCGTAATACTACCAAATGGCCATTTACCCCCAGAAACAGAATAATCATAAATAACGAGAGCATCTGCGAGACAACAGGTGTTTGCCCGCCCGAATTCGGGTCAATTTGCGCTGCATAGCCCAGACCGGCAGAGGTAGCGATTTTCTCGCCAGCCAGCACCGCAGCAGAAAACCAGATAGTTAAAATCAGCCCGGCCGCGATACCGATCAACAGCTCGGTTATGATCACCGCGATAATGCGCAGCTCGGAAAAGCTCTCAATATCCGGCACTTGAGAATAGCCCATCACCACAACGGCCAGAAATGCGGCTGCAATCACCCGCACCTGAACAGGGATAGCTGTACTGCCAAAAATAGGGGAAACCACTAAAAATGCGCCAATGCGAAGACTGGCCAGCATAAACTTTGCCATAACAGACATAACCGCGTTCAGCTCGAGCCCTGGCAGCCCGCCCATCGCCTGTAATTCTGTTAAGGGAAGTAACATTTGGCTGAAATCCTAACCGCTAGCCAATTTGGCTAACCTGGTCAAAAACAAAGGCAAAATAATCTGTCAGCTGTACCAGCATCAGATTGGCAAATAGCCCGAATGTTATCAGCACCACCACCAGCTTTGGCACAAAGCTCAAAGTCATTTCGTTAATCGAGGTGGCAGCCTGGATAATACCTATAAGCAAACCAATGGCCAGTGCGACCCCCAAAACAGGGCCGGCAATTATCACAATATTCCAGAACGCCATCCGCAGGAATTCCACATTCATGTCAAAATCAAACATCGCACTCTCCTGGGCAAAACTCTGCCTTTTTGCCTTTTATCGTCAGGCGGAATAGGTGGCCACCAGTGACCCCACTGTCATGGCCCATCCATCTACCAGCACAAATAACAACAGCTTAAACGGCAGCGAGACCAGCATCGGGCTCAACATCATCATCCCCAGCGACATCAAGACAGAGGCAATCACCATATCGATCACCAGAAAGGGCAGGAATAATAAAAAGCCAATCTGAAAGGCGGTTTTCAGCTCGGAGGTAATAAAGGCAGGTAGCAAAATAGTCAGAGGTACATCACTTGGCGCTTCAAATGCGCCTTCCTCTGCCATATCGGCAAACATCTTTAAATCATCTTTACGGGTATTTTTAACCAGAAAACCCTTCATAATATTGCTGGCATCTTCCAGCGCAATTTCTGCAGAAACATCGCCATTTAAATAGGGGTCTGCGGCCTTTTCATACACTTGTGTCAGGGTCGGGCCCATGATGAACATGGATAAAAACAGTGCAATCGCGATCAACACCTGATTAGGCGGTGTTTGCTGTGTTCCCATCGCCTGGCGCAAAATCGACAAGACAATAATGATACGGGTAAAAGAGGTCATGCCCAGCACAATAGAAGGCAATACAGTCAGCGCTGTCATCAGCGCCAGGATTTGTAGCGAGAGGCTATAGGAGGTTGACCCATCCTGATTATCGATGCTGGTCAAAGCTGGCATACCCCCTACAAGACCTGCCAGATTATCAGCGGCATAGGCCGCGCCGCCCATCGCGATTGTGCTGGTGATAGCCACCACAAGATAAACGCCCCATTTAGAAAAAGACAAAAAGCGATTAACCATTATCTTTGCCTCCAGCTTTTGAATTTTTCCTGAAAGGCTTTGATATCTGCCTCATCTATCTGCCGGTCAGGCGAAGCAGAAACCGTTTGGGTCAGCTCTACCGGGCTAGCAGACTGTTCTGATAATTCTGAGGGTGCACCGCTTCTGGCAGATTGTGCGGCTAATTTTGCCCCCAAATCCGGCTGCAGAGCCGATAATGGCGGGAGAGAAGCCGCTTGTTTTAAGGGGCTGAGAACGGGCTGAACGCCTTTTGCGCTGGCCATCACAAACATCTGGCCATCAATTGCGATCAGGCGCAATTTTTCGGTAGGGCTAATGGCGGTTTCTTCGACCAGCTGGATGCGTTTATCGCCATGCAGATTAGCGCGGATAAAACTGCCCTTGCGCTTTAGAAAAACCAGCGCGGCGACCATCACGCCCAAAAAGACAAGCGTTATGATTATTTGCTGAATGCCAACAATATCCCCGGTCATCTGTCCTGTTCCATCTAGAAAATAGTTAGGCGCCATATCATCAGGGCGCGTCCTAACAGAACAAGGCAAAATCCATGCCAAAGAAGATGGCTGGAAAATTCATCTCCAACCATCTGATTTATTGATGTTTTTTTGGGTGTTTGGGCGGTATCTGTCCTGGCCAGCCTGTCATCTTTTTGACAAAACCCAGCCCGACGACAATCCCTACAGGCTCTCTACCCGCTTTTCCGGGTCCACAATTTCGGTAAAGCGCACGCCAAAACGCTCGCCTACCATGACCACTTCGCCCTTGGCGATCATTGTCCCATTGACCATGATATCCAGCGGATCGCCTGCCAGCCTGTCCAGCTCAATGACAGAGCCTTCATTCAGGCGCAGCAAATCACGTATCTTTAATTCGGTATTGCCCACCTCAACAGAGAGCATCACATCGATATTTTCCAGTACGCGCAGATTTTCAGCAGATGCAGGAGAGCTGGATACAGCTGGCTCAGCTGCCCCGGCGGCCGGCTTCTGTTCTGTTTCTGGCGTCTGTGTTTCCTGTTCTTCAGCCATGTGACCTGTCCTTTATCTTTCTAAAAACCGTTTGGTCGTTTTACCTGCCCTTTTTTAAAGAGGCAGTATAATATTAAATCCGTTTTTGCAAACTAATGGCCGCCTTGCCGGCAACCTCCCCGATTTCCCCTCTGAATATCGGATTATCTACTACCTTTATTTTTACCCCGCCATCTATTTTCATAGAAACCACATCACCCTCTTTTAACCGGATCATTCGGCCTACAGACATAGTTGGCTCTCCCAGCAAGGCAGAGATATGCAATGGCACGCTTAAAATCGCGTGTTCCAGCTGTTCGCGCCAGCTAACATTATCCTGACTGGAATCCGACTGCACGCGCGAGCGTAATTGCGAGGCAATAGGTTTCAGGGTTTGCAGCGGATAGACAATATCAATCGTATCTGAATCTGTGCCTGGCAATTGTATCGCAAAGGAACAGATAATCACCAGTTCCGAGCCATCCACCACCGAGGCAAATTGTGTGTTTACCTCGCGCCCCTGTTCAATAAGGGTAATGGCCATAAGATCGCGCCAGGAATTAGTCAGCGCCTCATTCAGCCCGGCCGAAACAATTTCAATCACCCGCTCTTCGGTTGCGGTAAATTCTGTGCGGTTCAAGCCGCCACTATTGAGCGTACCGCCATAATAGGCAGCTGTAATGGTCGAAATAAATTTTGGATGAATGGATAATAACATCGGCCCGCGCAATTCCTCTATGCGCGAGATATTCAAATTCATGAAATTATCAATGCTATCACAATATTCATCAAAGGTTTTTACTTCGGGCGGAAACGGGGTGATCCGGGGCTGCAAGCGCAACATTGGCAAAAAGACCGACCGTGCCTGGCGGGCAAAACGCTCATTTACCTGACGCAAGGCATAATAATCGCCCATCAGGCTGAGGTCATCCTCGCCAAAGGCAAAGGGGCGTACATCATCTGATTTCGCCACATCAACGCTGACGGAATAGTCGCTATTTTGCAACCCTTCCATCAGTGCATTGACTTCATCACTTGTCAGTTTTTTAGAGGCCATCTTATGTTACTCTACCCACACGAAAAAACGATCACCCGATATCCAGCCTGTCCTATTGCAGAACAAAAGACGTAAAGTGAACTTCCTCGACACCGCCAAAGCCTTCCAGCTTTAGCATCTTCTCGTTAATACCATCTGCCAGCGCCTTTGCAAGGGCTTCGCGTCCAGCTTTGCCTTGAATATCGTCTTCGGTAAATTCGCTCATCACATTCAATATTTCAGAACGCAGGGCGAGCTGGTGCGTTTCAATATTCGCCATGACTGTGTCGTCATATTGTGTGGATACGCCCAGACCCAGCTGCAGGAATTTGCGCGAGGAACGCAGATTGGTGGTAAAAGTACCAGGAAATTCAAAATAGGTCGTAACAAAGGTTTCCACCTCCGGCTTTTCCTTGGCGACCTTTTCAGCAGCGCTTTGTGCCTCTTCCAGAGCGGCCTGCTTTTCAGCCTCGGCCTCTTCCTTGGTCTTTTCAATAATAGCGTCAATCTCTTCGGAAGGATCGGGCTGTTTATTGCCAAAGATGAAATAGCCAACGCCCAAACCGACGGCAACCAGCAGGATGCCTGCAAAGACAAAGATCAGGATTTTTACAAGTCCTGATTTCTTTTTTGGTTCTTCATTTTCTTCATCAGCCATCTTTAACGCTCCTTGAAAGATTTTTTGGCTATTTAAAACATTTTGTCACCGATCAGACAGATGTGATTGGATCTATCATATATCAGGCGGTGATGTTAATCATCGTTTCGTCATTTTTTCCATTTGATACAGCGCGGTCATCCCTATTTTCCTCGCCTGTCCCGGCATTTCCGTTTTTTGTGCCGGACAGCCCCTTATCATTCTTGTTTTGCTGACCAGCCTGCCCGCCGCGCCCGTCTGAAAAACTGTTAAACATTCCCAGTTTCAAACCGGAATTTTCCAGCATCTGTGCCAGGCGAGCTTCGGCCTCAACCAGCATTTGTGCGGCAGCTGAATTTTCTGTTCGCATCTGGATATGGGTTGTTTCCTGTTGCTGGGCAAGGGTGATATGCAACCTGCCCAGATGGCGCGGTGACATCTCTATTTCCAGCCCCTTGCCGCCGCCGCGAAACTCTCTATCGATGCGGCGTACCAGCATTTCAGACCAGTTATCCTCCTGCATATCCAGCATATCTGCCCATTGTTCTATTGAACTATCCATGCCAGATGTTGCTGCCGACCCATTACCACCTTGCTGGCCGCCGCCTGTCTGGGCATTATTTCCGCTCATCTGGCTCTGGCTACCGGCCATTTGGACGGCATCAACAGGGCTGGCTGAATTTGTCTGGATTAGGGTGCGCTCACCATTGGCATTTGCCGGCATCAGCATTTCTGCGCGTTGCGGCGCATTATCTATTCCCTTATCAGCCTTTAGCTGGCCCGCGTTTAGGATATATGCCTCTTCACCTGCTTTCTGGACAGGCTTGTCGATATCTATCTGTTTTGTGCCTGTTATTACGGCTGCTCTACTTGTCAGAACAGGTTTTTTCAAAAGCGGGTCTTGCTGGCTTGCTGCTGTTTTTGCAGCCATTTCACCAGATGGTTTCCTGCCCGGGATGGGCTGAATATCGGTGCTTTCTTCTGTCGCTGCCTCAAACAGATTTAGCCCCTCCACCTTTTTATGCAGGGGCATGGCCGGGCGCAAAACAGGCTGTGCTGGCAGATTCAGCTGAGCAGCCTTAACAGGCGGAACACCCTGTTTTACCTGGCCTGATTTCAAATCCTCGGCTATCGCGATATCTAAATCTTTGGGCAATACATCTTTGTCAAATTGGGCAGCTGTGCCGCGCGCTGTTCTAATTTCCTGCATTGGCTCTATCATGGCTGCCATAATCGCTGCGGTTTCTTCTGCGGCGCGTTCCTTGCCAGGCTGCCCATCTTCCGGGTTATTGGATGCCATAATATCCGGCATGGCTGGCAAACCAGCGCCGACTGTTTCTTCGCCTTCACCTGCTTTTGTGTTCAGCAACATAAAAATACCGGCAAACAGCCCGGCATCTGCCCCTGCCTCGCCTGATTTCAAGGGCACAAGAGAGCTGGACTGAGCCGCCGCGAGCGGCGTTGTAGAACCAATTTTTGACATATCCGCGCTTCGCACTTCCTTGTAATTCACATACGCCTATCCGGGCTACAAACAGCCCAGAGACGCATTACTCCACCCAGAGGGATGCAAAAGTAATGCCAAACAAGTTCGTTGCGGGAATACCCTTATGAAAGGCAAGAGAGCAGCTTAACGCGGGGAAAGCCGCCTGCCCCGTTCGGATAAGGCGGCATCCTGTGCATCCTGGCGCGCCTGACGGGCTTGTTTATATAAGGTGTCTGCTTTTTCTGTTTTGCGGGAACGCCGGCGCTCCGCTTGAGCCAGTTTTTTACGCATTTCACCTATTTCAATTTCCAGATGCTGGCATCGGTTTTGAACCAGTTCCAGCTGGTCGCGCACTTTTGTGCTGAACCAGGAAGCAGATTGCAAGGCCATGCCAGACTGGGCTTTCACCTCTTTGAGATTTTCTTCAATCAACCGGGTAAGCTGGGCTTTTATCTGTTCATTTTTATCCAGCTCTTCTGTCAGCAATAACAGGGACTGTCGCTGTTTATTGCTTTCCAGCTTGTCTTTTAGTGCAAGTTTTTCATAAATGCCTGCCCGCTTGCTGCTTTGTTCCGGCGACATCAGCCAACCCCTTCAAATAATTTTTGCAAGGCATTTACTGAATCTTCAAAGCTGGCTTTTTGATCATAGCTCTGGCGAATATGGTCAATCAGGCTTGGCCATAATTGCACCGCCAAATCCAGATCCGGATCCTGGCCAGCCACATAGCCGCCCATTAAAATCAGATCCCGATTTTCCAGATACATGGAAATCAGCTTGCGAAATACAACCGCGGCATCTGTTTGTTGCGGGCTGGCAATTTCATTCATTACGCGGCTAACAGAGGCAGGCACATCTACCGCCGGATAAATGCCAAGCTGGGTTTGCTGGCGCGAGAGCAAAATATGCCCATCCAAAATCGCCCGCGCTGTATCTACAACCGGGTCATTAGTATCATCGCCATCTGCCAGTACGGTATAAAAAGAGGTGATAGAGCCCTGTCCTGCCAGCCCGGTACCCGAGCGTTCAATCAGCGAGGGGATTAAGGAGACTACAGAAGGCGGATATCCTTTTGAGGTGGGTTGTTCGCCAAGTGCCAGACCAATTTCGCGCCGGGCATGGGCAACCCGCGTCAAGCTATCCATAATCAGCAGAACATTCCTGCCCTTATCGCGAAAATATTCCGCGATAGCGGTTGCACGGTTAGCGGCTCTTATCCGCAACAGGGGCGATCGGTCAGCCGGTTCAGCCACGACAACGGTTCGGGATCTGGTTTCTGCACTAAAGACATTTTTGACAAAATCGCCCACTTCGCGGCCGCGCTCGCCTATCAGGCCAACCACCACCACATCGGCTTCGGTAAAGCGTGTCATCATGCTCAGCAGCACCGATTTACCCACACCAGAGCCAGCGATAATACCCAGACGCTGCCCCTGTCCGACGGTCAGCAAGCTGTTAATCACCCGCACCCCTACATCCAGCTTTTGATCTACCGGTTTGCGCATTAACGGGTTCAGCTTTACCCCTTCCAAAGGCCAGCTTTCGGGCAACTCAGGCGGGGCACTGCCATCCAGGCAATTTCCCAGACTATCAAAGACGCGGCCCAACACCCCGTCTCCAATCGCCATCATATAGCCATCATCCTTGACACGCACTTGTGCACCAACGCTGATACGTGCGCCAGTTTCATGCACACATAACAGATTATTATTATTCTGAAAGCCGATAATCTCGGCAATGATTGTCCTGCCTTCCTGAGTGGCCACCGAACATAGCGTGCCAATGGTGGCCGGAAAGCCGTCACATTCTATCATATGCCCGTCAAAGCGATGCACCCGCCCGGAATAGACAGGCGATGAGGCGCTTGTATTAGCGATAACGCCTGTCAATCTATCAGTGAGCGCACTCATGGACTTTGCTCATCTTCTTGTGATGCAGACCCTGTTTCCTCTATGGCCATATCTTCGCCTATGGCGTCTTCTGCCTTATCGCGCAGTGATGCCTCTTCTGGCTGAACTTCTTCTGCTTCTTCTGTTTCTGCTGCTTTAGTTACAGTGGCTTGTGTTTCAGCCTGGTCTGTTTCGGTCTCATCTATATTTCCAGCTTCTGTTTCCATCGGCTGTGCGTCTTCTGTTACAGTTGCGTCTTCTGCGAGATTTTCTTCCAATGCCCGCTCGGCTGGCTCTTCTACTTTCATATCTGTTTTGGCCTCTACTTCCAGCCCCAATACATCGCTCACGCTAATTCCGTCCAGTTTCAGCTTTATATCGCCGGATACAAGCTGTGTGTCTGCCCGCCACACCCAATTTGGATAGGCGTTTTGTGCTGACCGCCAGGCTTCAACCGCTTTTAAATCTTCCGGGTTCAGGGTCACACAAATAGCACTGGCGGACGACTTTACCTTTTCGATTAGCTGTTCAATTCGCTGGACAAGCCCTTGCGGATTGTCCTTTATCGCAAGGCCTGCCCGTTCAGAAGCAAGGCGCAATACTGCCTGTTCGATCGCCGGGGCAAGGGCTGAAACATCCACCGCCTCTGTTCCGGCAGCCGCAGCGATCACCGCTTCCAGACGGGAAATTATCTCTGTGCGCTCTGCTTCTCTTGCTGCAGCTATTGCCTTTTCTTCTTCGGTGGGCTCGGCCGAACGCGCAGCCTCCAGCCCGGATTCAAACCCCTTTTTATAGCCCTCTTCTTCTGCTTCTGCGCGCAATTGGGCATCTTCTGCCTCGCGTTGCAGGCGGGCTTGCTCGCCAGCTTCCTCGCCAGCCTGCTCTCCCGCGTCATGCCCGGCATCATATTGGGCATCATATCGGACGTCCTGCTGCTCAGCCATCTCCATGGCCTGTCCGGCAGAAGCAGCTTCCGTCTTCGGGTCTGCAAATCTATCTGTTTCCAGCTGAGGCGATGGCTCACCTGCCGGAGGTGACGTGCCTTCCTCGCTCATGGGCGGCTGCAACACTTCTTGTGCGGCTTGCAGGGCAGCTTTTTCCACCGCCTCGGCACGGGCGGCATCTTCCTGTCTTTTCTTTTCCGCCTCAAAGGCAATTTCGACGAGAGAGCGAGGCTTAAAGGTGCTATCTGT
>Ga0181585_10004068_pt1 | contig 12772 bp, 10 predicted proteins | sample 071ome_29_FD_132469 | JGI IMG/M metagenome (GOLD analysis project Ga0181585, IMG submission 132469) | Coastal salt marsh microbial communities from the Groves Creek Marsh, Skidaway Island, Georgia - 071407BT metaG (megahit assembly) | ecosystem: Environmental > Aquatic > Marine > Intertidal... | reverse complement strand
AGCGCTTTCAATAGTAAGATTTAGAACGCCAGTAAAAAATCCCTCTGAGCTTGCAATTTATTTTTGCTTAATAACTATTGGAATTGTTGTAAATGTAAACCCCAACATTGCTGTCAATTTTATGGTTTTTGTTACATTCATAGTTGTAGTTACAGAATTATTTATTATTATTTCAAAAAGATTTGGGATAAACCCTTTCAATTACAACAGCGAAGAAAATTATTATTTATCTGTATCAACTAAGTTAGAAAATAAAGATATTCATCAAATTGATGAACTTTTACATATTTCATTTGAAGAAAATTTCCTTTACAGATTTAAATCAAATAATAAAGATAAGATATTAGAAATTAAAAAAATGTTCAATAACGAATCTATTATCAGTTATTCATTTGATGCACCAGAAAACTAATTTATTTTTTAAACTATTTTTTTTAACTATATCATTAGTTTTTATTGCAACTTTTAGTATAAGTTTGTATTCAAAAAACAAACAGTCTGTAGAAAATAATACAATAATAAATCCTTTGTATGAAACAAGTAAAATAATTCCAGATGAAATAGAATCTTTGTGCAATGGAATAGGCTATAGCTCTTATAATAACTTATCATTTTCTGACATAAATAATATTGAAATAGATTATCTTGATCGTGAAAAATGGTTCACAAATCTATTTTACTTATCACTAAATGAAGGAAGAGCTATTAGCTCTGAATTTAAAGATACATATCAAGCTCATATTAAAGTCAATTACAAAAATGAATACTTTTGTACATTTAAAGCTGAAGTGAGAATTTCTGGAGATTGGAATGACCATGTAGATAAAATTAACTTGGTTGCGTCTATGGATATCAAACTATTAGATGGAAACATCCTAGGAATTACAAAGTTTAAACTGTTTTTACCTAAAACAAGAAATGGCGACAACGAAATATTTACAACTGTTTTATTAAATCAATTAGGCTTTCTAAGTCCTAGAAGTTTTTACGTAAATGTTCAATATAGAAATCACAATAATGACCAATCTATTTATAAATTTATATTCCAAGAAAAACTATCCAAAGAAATGATTGAATTTAATGGGTACAGAGAAGCACCTTTATTAGAAACTAATGAAACTTTTTACTGGGATGAGGTAATTAACAACAAACTAAATCTTAGCAAAGGTATCCCATTAATGTTTGCTAAATCTTTAAATAGTTATTGGGCAAGAAAAGGAACTCCTCAAAGTATCATTACTATTGAAGGATTAGAACAATTTAATAAGTCAATATTTAATTCCTATAATCCATATACTCAATTAAATTATTCGTATTTAGGTGAAGAACAAAATATTTTTTATATGTTTGATGCAGCTAATATAGCGTTACTTGCAGAGCATGGAATCACTAATCATCAAAGAAAATTTTTATACAACAAACTTGAAAATCAATTTTATCCAGTTTATTACGATGGTAATTCCAATTTTATAGAGCTAGGTCACATTCGTTGGCGAAATGATTATGAAGAACTAGAGAATCTATCTAAAGGTGCTAAAAATTTATTAGAAAATTTGAACTTGAATGTTGAAATTCTACATAATAAATTAAATGAACATAACTTAGATTATGACTTAGAAACTACTAGAAATCTTATTTCAAAATTTTTAAACAATCTAGAAATTATTTCAAATGGAGAGTCTACTGTAAAACCAAATTATAAAAATACTCTTGAAAATATAAACCAAATTAACTTTCCTAAATCTTTTAAACTAATTTTTGTAGATCAAAAAAATAATTTATATGAATCTTGCACTTATAGCTTGTCAGATTGTGATTCAATTGATTTGAATAATGGTACTGAATATACGTATTCTAATAAAATTAAAACAGCTAATTCAGATGGCTATATATTTGGGAAATCCAAAGAATCCTTTATAAATAGCCAAAATATAAAAGAAGATAGAAAATTTTTACTTCTAGATAATGCTGAATTAGAAGTTTTTGGATCTCCAAATATTATACTTGACTATTCAAAAAAAACCCTTGAAGTTTATCTTGATAAAGAAAATCAAAAAATAAAAATTTTTGGTCCTGGATATCTTGAAAACTGGGAAATTAAAATTTCTTCGGTTGTTATTGAATCAGATACAAAAATACGGCTTGATGAAAACCTATTAACTGGGTGTCTAACTTTTTATGATTTAGAAATATCAAACCTTAATATTGAGTTAAATAATTTACATTGCGAAGATGCAATCAATATAGTTAGGTCAAATGGAACAATTAAAAATTTAAAAATAAAAGATGCTCATTCAGATGGCTTAGATATTGACTTTTCAAATATAGCTATAGAAAATTTACATGTAAACAGTTCATTAAATGATTGCTTAGATTTATCAGCTGGAGTTTACAAAATTCAAAACTTTGAAGCTAGAAATTGTTATGATAAAGCAATTTCCGTAGGAGAAAAAGCAATAGTTGACTTAAATAAAATTAAAATTAATAATTCAAATATAGGTATAGCTGTAAAAGACAGCTCAAGGGTTTCAATAAAATCTTCTTTTGTTGAGAACGTAGATTTATGTTATGCAGTATATAGAAAAAAACAAGAGTTTGGACCAAGCATGCTTTCAATTTCAGAAATGAGTTGTAATTCGAAAACTAATTTTATTCAAAATGGTTCTGAGGTAAATATTGGAAAATAGAAAAGAATATAAATTTCTTTTTTCAAATATAGAATTATTTGAATTTTTTAATTACTTTAATAATGGTCTTAAAGTTATCTACCCACAAAGACAAATCTCATCTATATATTTTGACACAGTTAATTTCACTCTTTTTAAAAATTCTTTGTTAAATGATGTTGATAAATTTAAGTTAAGATTTAGAAAATATGATAATAATAAATTAATTTTTCAAGAACAAAAAATAAATTCAAAATATGGAAAATTCAAAATTACAAATTTAACAAAATACAAGAAATTTGATGAAATTCACAGCTTTACCTTTAAAAACTATTTGTTAGATAAATCTCTAAAGGTTATATATGATAGAAAGTATTTTCAATTTAAAAATGTTAGGATTACTCTTGACAGTAATCTAAGTTTTGAAAGTACTCCAAATAGAGATAAGCTTTGCAAAAAAAAATATTTCACTCAAAATATAATTGAGTATAAATTAATTGAAAATAATCCTGATATTGAAAGTTTTTTTCTATCTAACCCAACTAAATTTTCAAAATATGAAGAAGGCATAAAAAAAATTTATAATTTAAATGATTATGAGAAATATTTATGAAAGGTTAATTTAATCTTTTTAATATTTCTCGAACTACTTCTTGAGATGGAGACTGAAAATTTAAATTTTTATTTGATCTTTTTGGCAAATTATTTATAAATTTTATAATTTTATCTTCATCGTAATTAGATAATATAACATTTTTATTTAAATATCCTTCGTTTTCTACAACATCTCTCCAAATAATTGTATTAAGTCCTAATATAGAACACTCTTCAGTTATAGATCCACCATCTGTAATTATTAAACTTGAGTTTTGTAGTTCTGAAACAAATTTTTTGTGATTTACAAGTTTACGAAGTTCAATACCACTTAATCTAATATCTTCAAGAAGGTTATATTTTACTAATGCTTTATGTGTAATGTCGTGACAAAACCATTGAATTCTTGAAAAACTTTCATTAAATTCTATTTTTTTAAGTAGTTTAATAAATTTAAGTAATCTTTTTTTATTATAAATATTTTCAGTCCTATGAATTGTAATTGTTAATAAGCTTTGTTGTTCTAAATCATTCAAATGCTCAAATTCACTTATAGAGTCATAAATAGTATTACGTGAAATTTTGATGATATCTTTTGTTTTAGCATATTTTTCTACATTATTGAATTGTTTATCTCCATCTACCACAAGAATATCTGAAAACCTAGAAACTATATTGCGAATTATCTCTTCAGGAAATGGTCTAAGTAAATTATAAGATTTATATCCTGATTCTAGATGTATTGTAGGGATCTTATACTTTTTAGAAACAAACAACCCAATAAGTGTGCTAGCAGTATCTCCGTGGATCAAACTGTATGATATTTCTTCAGAATTTAAAAATATTTTCTTTGAAAAAATTATTTTTATAAACCACCAAATCATTTCAAATATTGAAGATATATTTTTTTTATTATCACCAAGTTCAGTGTATTCAAAGATTAATCCTGAATTAATTAATTCAATTTCTGTAATTTCTTTATGTTGACCAGTATCTAGTATCTTTATATCTATACCTTCTTCAACAAGATTTAGCAAAATATATTTAGACTTAATAAATTGAGCCTTTGTACCCAATACATACATTACCTTATATTTATTGCTTATAATCATTTTTACCCTTTAAGAATTTTCCTACAAAACCTATAAGGCCAAACAACAAGTCTGTTGCAAAAAATAATATTCTAATTGTAAACATATAACCAAACAAATTTTCAAAGTTTAATTCAGAACCAACTGAAATTAAAAAAATATATTCCCTAATACCTAAACCAGATGGCACCCCAATAAAAAAAAGTCCAATACTTGATGCTAAAAAATAAAACAATGCTACTTCAGTTGGATGCTCGTAATCGAATCTATTTGCAATGAGATAAAGAACTAAAAATTGGAAATATAAATGTAATATGAAAAGAAATTGAAAATTTATAAGTGAATATTTGTTTGATTTAAACTTTGTGTAAATTGCTTTAATTATTATGAAACAAACTATTAATGTAAATAGTACAACAAATAATTTATTAATTTTAGAATCCTGCCTAATGCTAATTATTATTGCTGGAATGCTGACTAAAGGGAATAAAACTTGTTCTTCTAATGTTCCAGTGAAAATTTGTTTATAACTTTTACTATCTTTAATTTTCTGGTTTAACCTTATTGTCAAAGTCATAATTCCAGTAGGAACAAACTTTCCAACTTTAGAAATCGACCAATTATAAAAATAGTCTTGAAATTCTCCATCATAATTTAGCTTCATATATTTCGACCATAAAACTGCGACACAAAAATAGGACAATGTTGTTAATAAAACTTCAGTCACAGTTACTTTAATTTGAACATTTATTTTTTCATTTATTTGAAAATATGAATCAATAATGAAAAGAAAACAAATAATACTCAAAAAAATATTTACTTTTTTTAATTTTTTCTGATTTTTTTGAAGAGAAATTATTTCAAAAAAATAATTGAATTTTATTATTATTTTTTTAATCACTTGTTATAAATTCATTCCTAATAGATTTTTCTTCTTTGAATGATGATAAGAAAAGTAATATGTTTAATGTTAAACAAAATAACAATAGAATAAGTAAATTACCTAAACTTATATAAACATAATTTGCATAAAAAACTGTGTAAATTATTTGAGCTAATATAGTAATTGTTACTAACAAACTTGATATAAATAAGATATCTAAAAATGCGGATCTCTGAAAAACTCCAATATTTCTTTTAAATTTAATTTTTTTAATATAAAAAATGATACTTAGTTTTAAAATTGTAAACAGTACTGCAATGGACTTTAAATTACTTTTTTGATTTCCATAAATAATTGTATTGTTAACCTGACGTGTTTTATAATTTAACATTATTGCTGCTAAAGAATAAAAGTATGGATAACCATATCTTTTTGGATAATGCTTAAAATCAATATCATCAATAATAGATGTTGAAATTGTGAATAAACCATTTAGCGGATCAAATAGCTTGTTTGTTCCAGTCGTTATTTGTAGAAACATTGTAGCTAATAGATTTCCAAAAAATCTTTTTGTAGGCATTGAGCCTTGAATACCCTTTTCCCAAAATCTATTTGACTTAATATACTTAAAATTATTGTCAGTTGCAATCTCATAAATTCTTTCTATATCATTAAAAATAAACTGTCCATCTCCATCAACTTTTAACAACATATCAAATCCGTCATTCTTTGCTTTAGAAATTAGTTTGTAAGTAGATTGACCTGCACCAATATTTTTTTTGTTCTCTATAACTTTAATTTCACTATTATTTTTGAATTTTTTTAATATATTTGGTGTCTTGTCAGTACTCTTATCGTCAATTACATACACGGTTGTTTTTAGCTTTAATAAATCTAGCAGTATTTTTTCAATGTAAGTTTCGACATTATATGCAAGAACTCCAATAGAGACTTTTTTTTTCATATATTAATTATCTTACACTTGTTACTACTCTTGAAGAATAAAATTTAATTTATAAGTTTAAAAATATGAATAACAACCTAAAAAACAAAAAATTTCAAATATTTTTGTTAATTGTTCTTTTTTTATTATTTTTAAAAGTTGACTATAGATTTGATACCTCTATAAGATGCTGTTCAGATGAATATGACTACTTTTCCCATTCATCAACAATTGTATTTGATTTTGACCTTGATTATTCAAATCAAAATTTAAGAGAATTTAATTATAGTAAAAATGGAAAAACTACTCCCATTGGTTTCTTTGGGTCAGGTTTATTATCAGCTCCTTTTCTATGGTTTGGTTCAAAGTTAAGTTCTATTTTTAATGAAAACATTAACTCCACTGTTTTAAATTTTCAATTTTTTCTATATTCAATGTCTTCAGTATTTTATTTTTTCATTTCCTTTTTCTTAATTTTAAATACTTTAAAAAAAATGAAAATTAATGTTAATAAATACAATTTATTACTTTATTTAAGCGGTTCAGGTATCACTTACTATGCTTTTGAGAGATTCGGCATGACTCATGTGTTTGAATTATTTGGAATAAGCCTGCTATTTAACCTTTGCATTAACTTTTATATACAGAAAAATAACATAAAATTTTCTATATTTATACCCATTGTTTTGATGATTTGCTTTTTAACCAGAATGTCTAATTTTTATATTTTCCTTCTGCCTTATGTAGCAAAAATATTTTTAAAAGACTCTGGATTTAAGAATTTAAATAATCTTTACAAATCAACATATTTTTGGATCTCTTTTTGTATTTCTTCTTATATATATTATTTAATATCTTTTGAATTGTACGGAGAACTGATTTTGAACCCGCAAAAAGTTTATGGAACAAACATTTCTTTTCAAAATGTTTATGAGAGCCAAAGTAACTTTTTGGAATTAATTCTTTCTCTTTTTAAGACTCTCTCAATAATTTTATTTTCCAACGAATTTGGTATTTTATGGATTAGTCCAATAATATTTTTAGGGTTTGTTTCAATATTTTTTATTAAAAGTAAAGCATATATATTAAATTTTTTGGTATTTATATGTTTTGCGCAGAATTTTTTCATAGTTCATATTTGGCAATCATTAGGGTCTTCATATGGATTTCGATACTTATTTTCATTAACTCCATTATCTATATTCTTATATTTTGTTTATTTAAAGAAATATAAATTTATAAGATATTATCTATTACCATTTTCAATTTTTTCTAATTTATCATTATTATTTTTTGAAACAACTATAAAAACTCAACTATCAACAATTGATCAAATAAATTCTTTTGGAAGAAGTATAAGATATGTAGAACCTGAATATATTAGCGGTTTACTTCTTTCATTCTTTGAATTTGAAAGCTATTTAATAATTTTCACTACAAGCTTTTTTGGTGCTTTACTTTTTAAAATTGTTTTACTTATATTGAGTCAAGATTCTTTATTTTTAATATTAGAAAGATTTGGATTACCAATATATAACGAAGACTTTTTGAGCTACATAAATAATATTCAAAAAATACAATCTGAAAAATTTCTTATACTTTTAATTTATTTTAGTTTTGTATCTTACAAAATTGTAAATTACAAAAATAAAACTTAATATTATTTATACTTTTTCATTACTTTAGCTGGATTACCGTAAGCTAAAGAGTTGTCAGGAATACTTTTAGTAACAACACTTCCTGCTCCAATTAGAACATTTTCACCAATTTCTATACCGCAAACAACTGTAACATTTGCACCAATTGAGCTTCCCTTTTTAATCAAAGTTTTCTTAATTCTAGACATTTCCCAATCATCTACTTTTGGATATAGGTCATTTGTAAAAGTAACACTTGGCCCTATAAATACATTATCTTCTATTACAACTCCATTGTATATAGAGACATTATTTTGAATTTTACAATTATTTCCAATAATTACATTTTTGTCAATATATACATTTTGCCCTAAAGAAACTTTTTTTCCTATTTGTGCATTTTCCCTAATATGAGAAAAATGCCAAATTTTACAATCTTCCCCTATGTGAGCTAGATCTGAAACATACGCACTTTCGTGAATGAATTTATTTTTAATCATGTTATCAATTATAAGTGACAATCACTTTTTTAATTCCATAAAAAATTTGAAATAATAATAGTTTTTCAGAACTAAAATTGTAATATGAAAAATCTAGAAAAATTATATTTCGATGATTCTTTATCAATTATTGTTCCTTTATATAATAAGCAAGAAAATATTGAGAATACACTTTTTTTAATACACAAATACATTCAAGCAAAAAAAATTGAAATTTTAATAATAGAAAATGGTTCTACCGACTTATCTTTAGAAAGAGCAAGGTTAGCAAAAGAACAGCTAGAAGGCAAAGTTGATATACAAATTTATAATTCACAAAAAGGATTGGGCAATGCATTAAGAAAAGGATTTGAAGTAGCAAAAAATAATTGGGTTTATTTTGTTCCAGCAGATTTTAGCTTTGGAAATAGTGATATTTCATATATAGTAAACAATAATTTATATTCAAAATTTGATCTTTTTATAGGCTCAAAAGGTCACACAGAAAGCCAAATAACAAGACAAATTAGTAGGAAAATTTACTCAAAATTACTTAACTTCTTCATTAACAAACAATTTAAGATAAAAATTTTGGATACACAAGGCTCATTGTTTTTTAAATCTAAAATATTGAAAATTTTACCAACTTTACAATCTCAAGAGTTTACAATTACTGCTGAAATTATTATTCTCTCAATAAAGAATGGTATCAAGATTAAGGAAGTTCCAATTATAGACTATCAAATTAATTCTAAGTCAACTGTCTCACCTGTTAAAGATGGTTATAGAATGATTTACCAACTTAATAAATTAAAATCCAAATTGACTACTTAATAAAATTAAATTTTAATATATCAGCAAGTGTTAGGTTATAAAACTTTGAAATGTTTTCTTTTCCAATTACTTTTTTTTGAAAATCTGAGGGATTTGGTTTTGGACTTGATAAATTCGTATACCAGAAAGGATCTCCATCACCCAATGGCCAATGTATAATGATTTTTTGTTCATTTTCGTAATTTTCTATTTGTTCAGCCCATGAAATACAATAATTTTTACAATCAATGAAATAATCCCCTGATTGAAAAGAAAAATTAAGAATACCTATTGTAATAGCAAAAATTAGCACAACCTCGCCTCTGCGTGCTTTTGAAAAATAAACTATAAAAATAAAAAATATAACTGTTGAAGGTACAACCGCATACCTACCCGAGTATCCTTGACTAGCTTGCCCAACAATAACTAAAAATATTTCTAAAACAAAAGAGAGAAGTATTAAAAAGTAAAGAAATTTTTCAGCATTCTTACTACTTATTAAAAAAATTAGAAATATTATAAAAAGTAATAGTGAAATATTTAAAATGATTGAATTATTAAGAAAATGCTCAGTAAATAAATTAACAGAAATGCTCTTTTTAAGTATTAGTATAAAATAGTCGAGATTAATTTTAAATTTAAATTTATCTCCATAAAATGCTGATTGCATAAATGTATAAAAAATTACATTTAATTGTATAAACACTCCAAATATCCAAATAATTAATGGAAAGATAATTTTTATAGTTTTAATTTTTAAATATCTAAAAAATAAAACTGGGAAAAGTATTAAGGAATAATATGCTGATAAAGATCCCAAAACTAGAATAAAATATTCTAAGAATTTTATTTTCTTTGAATCGTTGTTCAATCCAAAAATATAAATAACAAAAACACTTAACCCTAAATATGTTTGAGAATTAATTGAGTTAGCAAATACTTCCAAAAAATTTAGAGAAGGGAGTACAAGTAATAATATGCTACTAAGAATTCTCCTATTGTTATCTAAACTTTTTTCTGTTAGCAAAAAAAATAAAATACTAGGCAAAAGTGATATTATCATTGAAACCCAAACAGTTACTAAAGGTGCATAATAAATTGGGACAAAGGATGACAATAATATCTGTAGATTTGCTATCAATAAATAATAACCAGCAATTACAGGAGTGTATAAAAAGGTATTAGATTTGCTATTAAGTAAAGAATAACTCCAATATATAGATCCTTCTTCTGCAAAAAAACGGCCTTCAAGCATAATCTCTGGTGAACGAAAAATTAGGAATCCTATATATAAAAATAACGAAACTAAAAATACCCAATTTTTATATTTATTAAATTTTAAAAATAGAATCAAAGTAACTGAAGTGGACAGGATGATAATTTTTGAATACACAGAAACCGATTGTCCTAAAAAATAAAATAAAAATATAGATAAGAAGGAAAAAAACAATATTAATAATTTTGTTTCCAGTTTGGAGTAGTCAAATTTATTATTCATTTAAAAAGATGTCTCAGTCATAAAATTTAGTTTAATAAAAATACAGACATTTAGTCTATTATGAAAATGTATGGTTGGTTTACTAAATGATTAAAACTTCACAAAATAAAAGTAATAACATCTTATTTGAGGTTTTAGCCAGTACTTCATTGATTTACTTTGTGTCCTATTTATTTAGAAAAGTCAATTTTTTTAATATATTTACATTTCTTATTGTATTTATGATAACAAATTATCTTTTTGACCATTTTGGAAGAAAATACCTCACTAAAACCTTTCAAAATAGTCTTGTTACATTATTTATAATGTACTGGGTCTTATCAATCTCTGGTTTAAATTATTCGGTTTATGAATATGACTGGAACAGTTTTGGTATACCTATAAATTTAAACATAGATTCTGATTTATATTTAAATGATTTACTAGCCAATCAAGAATTTCCTCATATATATATTTATAATTTTATATCAAAAGCAATTCAACTAAATCTATTAGAACAAGTATTTTTAATAGGGTTTATTTTACAGAACCTTTTCTTTGCAAAAGCTTTTGCCGTATTAAAACAAAATTTAAATGAAAATTTTAGCTATATCATTTTTTTGCCTTTAATTTTTTATCCTCAACAATCAGGACATTTTTTAAATTTACCTTATTTCCTTCCGTCAATATTAGGTTTTTCTATTTCTATTTACTTAATATCTAAACATATTTTCTCAGAAGAAGAAAATTACCAAGATTTAATTTTGTTTGTATTGTTAATATTTGTACATCCTTTTTGGGCTATATTTACTCCTTTATTTCTTCTAATAGAAAATGTAATAATTAGACAAAAAAAAAATATAATTACTTTTTCTGTTATTTTTACTATTTCTTTAGTTCTAAATAATCTAGACGGTATTGCAATAAGTGAAATATTGAGTGGAGACTTAATTAACTTTTACAAATCAAATATAATGATACATTTTAATTGGAAAAATCATTATGGATATTTGTTTCAATTGGAAGTTAATAATTTATACCAACAAATATCAATGATTCTTATTTTATTAATTGGTTTTTCAAAGAAAAAAATTATGAACCTTAATTCTAAAGAAGAAGTATTTTTCTTGGGACTTTTTTTAATCTCATTGATAATTATCCTGGGTAATTATTTTCATAGCTCAATTTTTAATGAATATCTTATTGCTACAAATTTTTACAGATTAGGCACGATAACTTGGTTTTTTACCGGAATATTCATTGTCAAATATGTTAAATCAAAATTTTTAATGTCAATATTTATTTCAATTCCAATACTTTTTTTTATGTTTAGTCAGAATACTCTATTTATAAAAGAATTGGGTTTTCTTAATGGTTATAAAATTAATTCTAAAATTATATTCTTAATAATTTCCCTAGCTATTGTAACGATGATATTTGAAAATAATATTAAAAACAACATACCGCTGTCGATTTTGCTAATTGGTATATGGTTCGCCGTAACTTTTTACAATATTGATAAATACGAAATTAATAATTACTTAATTAAAGTTACTTTTATCCATTTGCTTTTATTTGGATTAATTTATTTTTTCTATAAAAGATCAAATAATAAAAAACTATTTTTAGTAATAACAATATTTTTTCTTTTCAACTCATCATTTTCAAGTTCAAAAAATGTACTAGAAAATTTAAATTTGGATTATAAAACCAAAATTAGTACTCAAAATATAAATCTAATTCAAGAAAATACTGACAAAAAAGATGTAATAATAGTTGATCCTCATCTGACTCATTTTAGAAAAGAAGTAAAAAGAGGAATTCTTTTTTCAATTTCACCGGCTCCTTACAATAATAGAAATTTAGAAAAATATTTAAAATATAAATCTCTTTATAATATTGATAGCTTCCGTAAAATGGATAGTTCTGATTTAATCAACATAATAAAACAAACAAACGCTTCAGATTTAATTCTACCTTTTGACAGTATTGCCTTAAAGTTCTTTAAATTAAACTATGAATATATTGAATTAGAAGAATTTGGATATTTATTTTTAAATGTTAATAATTTCTAAATATAAATTTTAATGTAATATTTTATATAAAATTAAGTTAACAATTTATGACAAATATTAAATACTATTTAATACACAATCTTGAAAATGAACGTTTAAATAATATGAAAAATT
>Ga0181585_10004067_pt1 | contig 12775 bp, 14 predicted proteins | sample 071ome_29_FD_132469 | JGI IMG/M metagenome (GOLD analysis project Ga0181585, IMG submission 132469) | Coastal salt marsh microbial communities from the Groves Creek Marsh, Skidaway Island, Georgia - 071407BT metaG (megahit assembly) | ecosystem: Environmental > Aquatic > Marine > Intertidal... | reverse complement strand
TATATCCTCCTTAACCGCCACATCCGCCGATGGTTACCTTGACGGTGGTTTCCGCCCGGGCAAAACTGCCATTGCTTAATGCAGCAAGGACATAGACATTCTGGGTTTTGGAAAGCCGCATACGTGTGGATCCGTAACAGGACCCCATAGCAGGAGTGAAGTGGAACTGAGCCACATCCGGTTCCGGATTCCCATCCGCAAAGATATAGACCGTTTTGACATAATCATCATCGGTCATCGGGCTTTCGACCTCGAAGGATAACTTGACCTGATTGCCGTTTTCAGCGATTTCCGGCATATCGAGACTGATAATATCGCCGGATGCGTCGCTGCCATTTGTTATGCTTGCTATCCGTCCTGACACGGCATCAACCGTTGCAAATGCAGTGCCCGGTAGCGCCAGGCTGGCACTTGCAGCCCCCAGCATTGCCAAGGCATCACGCCGTGATACACTTTCCCATTTGAGTTTTCTCATTCTACTTCCCCTTAATACACCCGTGGTGCCGCGTTGGCACAAGCATGTCTGTTTATTACTTTATTATTATAAACAGTATCTCGTCACATGCAGGTTATTGCAAATGTTATAGGTTTAATATGCAATATTTTATATATGGGAAGGGGCGGCTAACCCTTATTATTGGGTGGTATTGGCATATTCCGACAGTTGCCACCAGAACATTTCCGCGCCGCCATAGCCGGATATGCGCCCCGTTTCAACGCCGTTTTCAAGAATAATAAACGTCGGCGTTCCCGGTATGGGGTCGATAATCTCAATATCATCAGGGATTGCTGATCCAAATTCCAATCGGGTAAGAGGCAGGGTTTCCGCATAGGTTGATTTATCATAAACCGAACCTACCTCCCGTTCCCATGCCATGCAGTAAGGGCAGTGATCAGAAGTAAACATTATAAGGGAAAGTTTGGCCATCCCGGGTTTCGGTAGTCCGATCAGCATGATCCCAAGAGCTATCGGATACAGATGACGCAAAAAATCAAAATTAAGACGAGGCCGAGGGAGAAAATAATGTGCTGTCTGCATACCTCTGTTCTCTGTTTCTGATCACAATATCCGGGCAAATGAGCTGAGTTCTTTACCTGATCTCTGGTCTTGACTGTCGGAAGCCAGATTGAGATTCGTCCGACAGGCAATATGGATGATATTTGATATTTGGGGGCTTGCCAGCGAATAAATCACGTGTCGTGATTTCCGCTCGTTTCGAACCACCCCTGCTGACCTGAGCACTGACAACTGTTGCGATACCATATATTGCTTGAGGTCAAGAATTTCACACAACTCGCTGACGGTTTGAGGTTTTTTCATCAACGCCATGCAAATGGACAATCTTGTAATATGCGACAGAGCATGAAACAATTTTATGGCATCATTATTAATTTCTGAATGATGCATTGTGTCGTTTTCCATTGTTTTGCGCCACGTTGCTGAGGGTTAATTCTGACTTCAGGAAAAAGTTTTGCCACGAATGGTCTGCTCAAGCCAGTTGCCGGAACTTTCGAAAAAATTATCAGGGTCCATGTTCATAAAACCGTCCCCTGGCTGCCAGTTGGCGGGTGTGGCCAGGCTGTTATCCTGGGTTTCAATGAGTGCCCGCTGAACGCGCAACAACTCGTCAATAGACCGGCCAACATGCATCGGGTAGTGAATTAAGGACCGAATAACCTGATCCGGGTCGATGAAAATACATGAACGAACCGTTGCGGTGCTCGTCTGAGAGCCGTCAATCATCTGGTAGGCCCGAGCGATTTCCATCGATACATCCTCAATAATAGGGAAATCGATGGAAACTTCAAATTGTGCATTTATCCATTCAATCCAGTTTCGATGAGAAAAAATACTGTCTATCGAAAGGCCAAGCAATTGCACGTTGAGGTCATCGAACGCATCTTTGCGTTCGCTCAGGCTGATAAATTCTGTTGTGCACACAGGCGTGAAATCAGCCGGGTGACAGAAAAGAAGCACCCATTGGCCGCTGAAGTCACTAAGTTTGATATCACCCTTGGTTGAACGGGCAGCAAAATTCGGGGCCTTTTTTCCTATCAGGCTGTATCCAGAATTAGCCGTTTCATTATTTTGCATTTCTGTATCTTTTCAATGTTTCTTCAAACCTGATTTGTATCACTTCAGTGATAATATGACAAATTGGATCTGGCGGGTTGGCGGGCAGGTCATCACGGCCGAATAGCTGTATATTTTCCGCAATTGCCAGAAAAAAACACGTTTAAAAACGTTTTTTATTGTCATAAGAAAACTTTCTGATTATCTGTTATATGTTATTTTTTACATGTTACGCAAAATTAGATGTGATTTTGGGAGATTTGTTATGCGTTATCTTTATCTTGTTATTGCCGTGTTGTTCTCTTTTCAGGTTGCTGCTGCTGAACATACTATCGAGATGCTGAACAAAGATGATAATGGCAACAAAATGGTGTTCAGCCAGGAATTGCTGAATATCGATGTTGGCGATAGCGTGACATGGGTTGCAACAGATCGTGGCCATAATGTCGAAATGGTTGCGTCACCAAATGACATGGAACTCAAGTCCAAAGAGGGCAAGGATGTGACCGTAAGCTTTGATACCCCGGGCATCTACTACTATTGGTGCACGCCTCATAAGGGTATGGGGATGATCGGTCTTGTTGTGGTAGGGGGCGACACCTCAAACATGGATCAGATCCAAAAAGCCAAAGCCATGGGCAAAAGCAAGAAAAAGCTGAAAGCTCTGTTGGGTGAGCTCTAATTCAGGGTTTCGTTTAAGGCCCCGGACCAGATTTTAAGCCCGCCTGCTTCTTCAGGGTTAAATCAGGTCTGGTTATGTGTGTGCTGTTCTGCGGGAATTACGCCAGGCCCAGCATTTCACGCGCTTCGATAGCTGTTGCGACAGGCCGGCCATATTTGGCACATAAATCCACCACCCGCTTAACCAGCGCGGCATTTGATGGCGCCAGCGTATTTCTGTCCATGCGAATATTATCTTCAAGGCCGGTTCTGGCATGGCCGCCTGCCTTGACGCACCATTCGTTGACTTCAATCTGGTGTCGGCCGATACCGGCAGCGCACCATTCACTTTCCGGCAGCAACCTTGCCATGGTCTTGACGTAATAATCGAACACATCCTTGTCGGCAGGCATGGCGTTTTTCACTCCCATGACAAATTGCACATAGACCGGAGGGGCAAGCCTGCCGTCTTCCTGCATGAGAGCAGCCTGATGGATGTGTGAGAGATCAAAGGCTTCAACTTCAGGCTTGATGGTATGGCGTTTCATCTGCTCCGCCAGCCAGTCAACAAGATCTGGCGGGTTTTCGTAAACGCGATTGGGAAAGTTATTCGAACCAACCGTCAACGACGCCATGTCGGGCCTCAAGGGCAGCATCCCCCCACGTTCCTTGCCTGCCCCTGAACGTCCACCGGTGGAGAATTGAATAATCATCCCTTTGCAATGCTTTTCTATTCCTTCTTTGAGACGGCCGAACTTTTCAGGGTCACTTGAGGGCGTTTCATCATCATTCCGGACATGGGCATGGCAGATGCTGGCGCCAGTTTCAAACGCGGCATGTGTGCTTTCTATCTGCTCTTCGACCGTGATGGGAACAGCCGGATTCATGGATTTGCGCGGCAGGGAGCCGGTGATGGCAACACAAATGATGCAGGGTTTTTTCGTTGTTGGGGATGTCATGTCGGCTTGCCTTCATCCGGGCTCATGATTGATCCATTATGGAGGTGTATAAGGGAAAGATTAACTCTTCTCTTAACGTCTTTGCAAATGATCTGTCCGTTCAGCCCTGATAGTTCTCAATATCTTGAACTGAGGAATAATCAATCCGCCGGGAGGGTTTAGATATTTTCCGAAAATTAGGCTTGGCAAGCCGGATTTTTGATTTAGATTTCTTACCGATCCCCAATACATTTCAGGGGCAGATCAAGACTTTAGGGCACTGCCATGTCATCAACGGGATTATTAGCACCACCTCGGCCAGGGTCTCCTCCGTTACAGGCCAATTTTTTATGTTTTCTGGCGGCCTTGGCCTGGTCTTTTGGTTTCCCCGCAGGCTCCAGTCTTATGTCCTCATGGGACCTACTGACCTTGCTGATGATCCGACTTGTTCCAAGCACATTCGTGTTGATCGGCATATGGTTCATCATGGAGGGCCGGATCAGCCTTGATCGTCGGTTATGGTCAGAGGGGATGATCATAGGCGGGGTAGGTTTCGGCCTTGGCACGTCGCTTCTTCTCTATGGTCAGCAGATCTCCAACCCGGTTACCCCTGCGATTGCGGCCGCGATGATGCCTGTTATGGGAGCGGTTTTAGAAGTCTTGCTCGATGGAAGACGAATACGCTTTCTTCTTGGTGCGGGGTTGATCTGCGCCATCGCCGGAGGTTTGATGGCGGCCGGGGTCAGATGGCAGGCCTATGATATAGGTGTCGGCTTTCTCTTCTGTCTTCTGGCAACAATGTTGTATGCCTGGGCAACCCGCGCGACAAACAAGAGACTTGATCACCTGTCTTCCATGGGGCAGACAACAATAACCCTTGCCGGAGCCGGGGTATTTGTCAGTTGTATCTGGATTATCACCGCTTTCATTTCTCCGCAGGACATCAGGATTGGCATAATAAGTCAGGATACACTGGTCACTCTTTTCACCTTTTCCATTCTTTCTGCGGCGATTTCCCAGCCTCTCTGGATTGCCGGTGCCCGTGGTCTTGGTGTTGCGCTGGCGTCTTTCCACCTAAACGCTGTTCCCGTCTATGTGATGGCCATCATGGTGTTCGGCTATGGCGGCGAATGGGACAAAACAAGGCTGGCCGGGGCCGTGGTCGTCGGTATTGGTGTCCTTCTTGCCCAGCATCAACCGAGGCCCCGGGGATAAAAATAATTTCTCAGGCGTTAATTATTTCTTCATCCGGGTCGTGGTATTGATCTTAAAGTATCAATTCGCCCGCTTAAGGATATAAGCGCCATGAAAATGTTTTCCGCTGGAACCCTCTGGATTGCTGGTTTTTTGTTGGCGTATCCGGTTTATGCAAACATTGATACGTGCCGCATTCTTTGTGATGCCAACTGGCTTGCGGAGGTTGAGGTGGCAGAATTGCGCGATATTCTGGAAGGTGAGGCGCAGAGCGAGATTAATGGCCGTGATGATTTCGACTGGACGCCGCTCCATCTTGCGGCTCGATGGAGCAGGGCTGAGGTGATTGAGGTGCTGATCCATGCGGGTGCACGGCTTGACGCGGTAACCGAATTTACCGGCCAGACCCCGATGCATTCCGCTGTTGCGTCGGGGCAGGTTCAAAATATGGAATCCCTGATTCTGGCTGGTGCCAGTATCGAATCCCGGTGCCTGAAAGGAGGAACTCCTCTGCATTGGGCTGCACAGCATGGATCTGTTCAGATCATGGGAAAACTTATTGACGCCGGCGCAATGCTTGAGGCGCGCGATCAAAGAGGATACACCCCATTGCACTGGGCGGCGAAAAAAGGAACACCAGACAAGCTCCATCTGTTGATTGAAGCGGGGGCAAACATGAAGGCGCGCACCGGCGCAGGCCAGATGCCAGGTGATCTTGCAACTGCCAATCATCGCGTTCACGGATCGCTTGTGTATTGGAAGCTGCATGATGCCCGTTTTGATTGATGCTTTTATGCCCCCTGACCTGAACCAGGGGACGTATTGCATTTAGACGACATGCCCAACTTATTATTCAACAGGTATTTCCAGCCATCTCTTTCATTTATTGCTCTTGCCCTGACATCATGCAAATTCTCCGGATTTGTCCTGACTGCAGGATCAGAAAGACCTGATAGAGTTTCCGTTTATGATGGCCATGATCTTTCCAGTTCCGGGATTGATGATGTTTCTTCCGTCCATGTCGAAGAAAAGCAATCAGATCCGACTGCTGTCATTAAGGAAACGTTTCCCTTTGAAATTCCGGAACTTGCACCTCCAACCTTGCTGCCGATATCAGGTTATGTGCAGTCCTTGTCGTCGCCACATGTTATCAAAAGCGGAGCCGTTTTTGTTGACAGTGATGGTAATGGTGAAAACAGCGCGGGTGATATTTTCATCGATGCAACGAGGGAAGAGGGATATTTTTCAGGATTTATTCCGCACGATAAGATTGACAGGCCTCTTCTTGCCTTCATCGAGGAGCCGGGTGAGACGGAAACAGTTACAACCACATTGCGTGCACCTGCTGGCAGCAGTGTAATTTCTCCATTAACGGAATTGTTGGTTGGGGCAGAACTGTCTCCGGCAGAAATCAGCGAGATACTTCATTTACCGTATAATATCGATATCACCCAGTTTGATCCGTATCATATGAACGAAGACCCGGCGTTCAGTTGCAGGGTTCTTACCGCAGGTCAGATCGTTGAAATGGTGATCGCAACGAATACTCCTGATCTTATCATGACTGTCAAAGATGCTATTTCCGGGTATGATTTGTGCTCAACGTTCATGCCATTAATGGGTGAGGACGAAAGCCATGTAAAAGCATTCGCCTATGACTCCCCGGATTTGAATGAAGTGAATATGGATAGTGATATTGACGTCATGGCCATGGCTGAAACAATGGCCGATGCGATGGCTGAAGTTATCTGAACACCAATATCTCCATAGGAAAGATTGGTCTTAAGATGGGCTGTTATTTATCCGCTTATGATCTATTTCGGCTAATAGGGATTTAACATCGGAATAGGTTCATGCGTTTTCTTGTCATCTTTTTGGCGTTGGTTTTACCAAACATAGCTGTTGCTGAAAACCTGAGGGCTGTTATTTCGGATTTTTCAGCAAATGTTGTCTTCATGCGTCACGCGCTTGCTCCGGGTTACGGAGATCCGGCAGATTTCAAAATCGATGATTGCACAACCCAGCGCAATCTCGATCATCAGGGACAAAGGCAGGCAAGGGAAATCGGGCAGACCCTCCGAAAGGAAAGGATCGTATTTGATCGGATTCTTTCAAGCGAATGGTGCCGGTGCAAAGATACAGCAGAAGAGCTGGGCCTTGGTGAATGGGAGAGCTTCTCTGGTCTGAATTCTTTTTTTCAGGGTTACGTTGACAGGGCAGAAACTCTTGCACAACTTGAAAAAAATCTGGCCTCTCTTTCCCCTGATGGCCTTGTCCTGATGGTCACGCATCAGGTTGTGATAAATGCTGTCACAGGCGTTTCTGTCGCAAGCGGCGGCATTGTCCTTTATAACACGTCAACCGGTCAGTCTCGTCACATAGGTACGCTGACCAACTAGCTCCGGCACATCATCTCTTCAGATAATGTTTTAGGGCCCATTCTTATCTTTAAGGAAGAGTGGGCATTATTCATCCGGCGTCGATATTCTTAATTTTTTTCCTTGATGGACAGCATAATTGCTCAATTCTCCGGGGTAGGCTCAGGGGTATTTTGTTCAGTGTCCGCTTATGGATGCGAGCCGCTTTCATGGTTTCTGCGGTATCACGATAAACTCGATAAGGAGAGATACCATGGTACAAAAAATTACCTCTTTAGACGAACTCTGGCCGGTTCCTGAAACTCCCCGAAATCTTTTCTACATGTCAGAAGGAGGGGTGAAGTTTACGATCTTTGATTTCAGACCCTTTGATTATTTGTCGACGCAGTTTGCCCCTGATGACAATCCCTTCGTCTTCCTTGGCGGGGAGAGCCGGAATATTGTTTACGGTAATGATACATTCAATCGCATGTATGGCTATGGCGGTGATGATATTCTTCACGGCGGAGACAGTCTTGATATCGTTTTTGGCGGCAGCGGCAATGACAGGCTCTGGGGCTATGACGGGAATGACAAACTTCATGGCGGGACCGGCAACGATATGATCAATGGCATGGATGGTGATGACTTTATTACCGGGGGACATAGCAACGATCTTCTTTCCGGCGGTAAAGGAGACGATACGATCCATGGCGGCTATGGGAATGATTTTATTCAGGGTGGAGAGGATGACGACATCCTCTATGGTTTCGACGGGATTGATGTCATTACCGGCAATAGCGGCGATGATATTATCTTTGGTGGCCGGGGTGGTGACTTCATTTACGGCGATGCAGGCACGAATGTAATCACTTCAGGCGAAGGAAAGGATCTGATCTTCGTTCAGATGGGAGATGAGAAGCATCTGGTGACAGATTTTACATCAGATGACAATCTCGCCTTCATAATTAACGATGAAAGAGGGTTGAGCATTGACGAGATCCTTTTCCAACTTGATATCCGGTGGGAGATCGGGCAGTACCAGGATACGGTCACTGGCACCAATGATGTTAATATCGACGATACAATCATCTATCATCGGCTCGGAACGGAAACGCAGGTGGATGACCTTGTGGTGGTTGTGCTGGAAGATTACAGCGTGCCGCTCACTGTAGAGGATTTTGCTGTTTTCTGAGTGGTGATTTGAGATGAGAGCCGTCTCCGTTAATCCCTGAGCGGAGGCGGTTTTTGCCCTCCCGGATTATCCTTTTATAAGGCATATGCATTGTTTCCATAAGAAGCACTTTCAATTACGCATAGCCAATCCCCCCAAAGCAGAGATATAAGGAAAGAGACAATACGGGAGAGCTGGCCGTGTGCCCGGTTCCGTTTTGCGTCAGTCTCGGGAAAGGGTGCTATGCAAGATCAATCTGAAGAGGCAGGCAGCCGTCGTGGCGGCTTCCGTGCCTGGATAATCTGGGGGCTTGCGGCGGTTGCTTTCGGGTATGCCTTCATCCATCGGGTAGCCCCCGGCGTGATGGTACAGGACCTGATGGCTGATTTTGCCCTTGGAGGGGCAATGCTGGGGGTTTTGTCCGCTCTCTATTTCTATCCATATGTTTTGCTTCAAGTACCCTTGGGTGCGGCCTTGTCGCATATAGGGACCAGATTTATCCTCACCGGGGCGCTCAGTCTTGCGGCAATGGGGTCCGTCATTTTCGGCCTCGCGGAAAGCCCCGGCATGGCGTATCTCGGGCGGGTTATGATCGGTGTCGGTTCAAGCGTGGGCTTTTTGGGGTCACTCGCGTTGGCCGGGGCCTGGCATGCCCCGGACAGATTTGCCTTTCTTGCGGGTTTCACCATGTTTTTCGGCATGATGTCCGGGGTATTCGGGCAGGGCCCTCTTGCTGTGCTGGTTGAAACCTTCGGCTGGCGGATATGTATGATCATGCTTGGTGTGGCTGGTGCTGTTCTGGCTGTTCTTGTCTATGGATTTGTCCGCAACACACCAAGGGCCCGGGGCGGTTTTCAGAAAAAGACTTCTCTTGCTGCCGCATGGGCGGAAACGAAAACAAGCCTTAGTCTTGTCATGCGTTCACGCAAGGTCTGGGCGATAGCCTTTGTTGCGGCGACCATGTCCGGGCCGATGCTGACACTTGGTGCGCTCTGGGGCACGCCTTACCTTATGGCGGCATATGAGCTCAAACGTTCTGAGGCGGCGGGGCTTGTCTCGTTACTGCTGATCGGGTGGGCGATCAGCGCGCCGTTGAGTGGCCGCATCTCTGACCGGATGGGCCGGCGTAAGCCAATTCTGGTGCTGGGATCGGCCGGGCTTGTTGTGATGGTTGGCCTGCTGGTTGTTCTGCCTGATCTGACTCTTTTGCCGACCATTGCACTTCTTGTCATGGTGGGTATTTTTGGCGCCGCCATGACGTCCTGCTTTGCGCTGGTAAAGGAAGTCATGCCAGATAATCTGGCCGGGGCCGCAGTGGGTATTGTCAATTCCCTTACCGTCGCATCAGGCGCGGTGCTGCAACCGATTGTGGGGCTGGTGCTCGATCTGACATGGAAAGGTGAGTTGACGGACGGCGCCAGAATATATGTTCCGGCGGATTATCGTCTGGCTTTCGGGGTTATCCTTCTTTCATGTATCCTCGGCCTGATAACGGCGTTGCGTCTTCCTGAAGCGAAAACAGATAGTAAGGCAAATTGAAGACCGGAAAGTTGATAAAATGACGGGCGGCTATCTTGACATCGATGATAATACCCGGCGCCTGGCCCGGGATAATTTTCTCACCCGTGAAGGATATGGCTCAGTCAAAGTCACGGCACTTCCTTCGGATGCCTCGCCGCGACGCTACTATCGCCTTGAAGGGTCCGGGCTTATGCTCCTTGAAGAGATCCCCGGATCTCCTGATTTTGATGCTTTCCTCACGATATCCTCGCATCTCTGCTCGCTTGGATACTCTGCTCCCCATGTAAAGGCCCATGATGCCGAAGCCGGGCTTGCCCTGATTGAAGATTTTGGTCAGATGACCTTTACCCGCGCACTTGATGAGGGACTGAAACCTTCTGAGCTGTATTCACGCGCGGTTGATCTTCTCATAAGTCTTCATAAGCATCCTGACGCCACCAGATGTGATCTGCCATTTTTTGATGCGGATATTCTGCGCGATGAACTAACAGTCTTTGCGGACTGGTTTGCACCGGAAATTCTTGGTCAGGATAATGGCGTCGCTGATTTAACCCGTTTCCGGGATGAGTTTCTGTCGTTATGGAAAAAACCTCTCAGCCTGCATAACAACGGAAACACCACGCTGACCTTGCGGGATTTTCATGTGGATAATCTGATGCTGGTTGCGGACAGGGAAGGGGTAAGGGCTTGCGGCATTCTTGACTTTCAGGATGCGTTGACAGGCTCTCCTGCCTATGACCTTCTTTCCATGCTGCAGGATGCACGGCGCGATTTGCCCGATGATCTGGAAGAGATCATGATCCGACGCTACCTTGATGCGTTCCCCGGTCTTGACCACACTGATTTTATGGCCGGGTACTGGCGTCTGGCGGCGCAGCGTCATTTGCGTATTGTCGGTGTTTTTGTCCGCCTCGCGAGGCGCGACGGAAAGCCCGGGTATCTGCAACATATGCCCCGGGTTCTTGCACAGGCGAGAAAAGCGCTTAATATGGCGGGGCTTGTTGAAATCGAAGCCTTTCTTGAAAAACATCTCGATACCTGGTGGAATTGGCCCCGTTAGGGGCGTGATATCAGGCACTAAATTTACCCGGACGGGTAGGTTTCTGTTGCCCTTCGGATAATTGTTTCCATCTGTTTTCTGTCCATAATGTATTTTCATGCAGATTAGAATTGGTCGTGTGATCCGATCTGCATAAATCCAATTTCCCAAATTTTATCAGGAGATATTCATGGGCCTTCTCAGCGCCATTTCCGGCGGTCTGACCGGTATGGTTTCTGTCCGTTCGCAACCTTAATCTGATCTGGTGAGTTCCGCCGCGCGGCTGGTGGATGAGCTCTATACCACCGATGATGAAAGGCTCGATAAGACAGCAATTCTGGCTCGTATTGCGCAGGAAGCTGACCGCTTGCAAACAAATGTCAATCTTGCCGAAGCAAAGCATCGTTCTCTCTTTATCGCAGGATGGCGGCCTTTCATCGGATGGATATGCGGAATGGCGCTCGCATGGCATTTTCTCTTCAGCCCTGTCGGCGAGTTTGTTCTGGCAGGACAGGGAATCGATACATCTGCCTGGCCAAGGTTTGATCTCAGCACACTCAATACGGTGCTTTTCGGCATTCTTGGGCTGGGAACACTACGCACCGCGGAAAAAACAGCCGGGCGGGCGTAGGGAATTGAGGTCACTGAAACAACATCAACTTATAATATAAGTAGTTGTTTTATAATATAAAAATTATAAATAAATTGCTTTTTTTAATTAAAAATTAATATTTATTATTTGTTAAATTCCTTTTTTAGAATCAAAAACGTATTTTTTTTAAATAAAATTTAATCTTATTTGAGTAGCGTCTGTTCCTGTCATCGCAGAACTGCATGGTTTTAGTATTTTGATGGCTTTTGAATTTTCCTGACCCAGTAAGCCGGTTCTGTACCCGCGATTAAACGTATCAGGAACAGAGCCATGTCAAACGCATTCAACAGCCCTAAATCTCAAACCAAGTCCCAAATGGTCCGCAACCAATCCCGTCGTCGGGTTGGAAAAGAGAGTTTTTTCATTTCCGCATGGATTGTCGGCGGCATTGCCCTCGTAGGATGCCGCCATGATGACGATACGTTCAGTCTTATTGCTACTGGTGCTGAAACGGCCCAGTCGGGCTTGCGCGGGGCGCTTGGTGGTCCGATACAAGGCGCGAAAATCTATATTGATGAAATGGGAACGGGGATAATTGATCCTGATGCGCCGTTCTACGTAACGGATAAGACCGGGCTGGTTGAAGTACCAGAAGAGTACAGGGATTCTGCCATCATTGCGGATTTCAGTGGCGCGGTTGATATACAATCTGGTGCTGTTCTCGGTGCAAGTGGTACGACGGGCGGTTCTGCGCCTGATCTTATGTTCCGCTCGCTACGGCCCGTTGACCCTGATGGATATCTGCTGGCAACACCGCTGACCGATCTTCTTTCGAGATCAGATGATCCGCAGGGACTTCTTGATGCCATCTTTGGGATGGATGTCGTCACTCTTGCCGATGTCAACAATCCTGATTTCTATACGCTGTCCAGGCCGCCGGTATCCGAGGCCGGGTTTTTGGCGTTTCAGGACACGATCGAATACAAGTTTGCTCAGGTAAGTATTGCACTCCTGGAGTTGCGCCATAATCCGGATATAAACGCAAGCCTTGGAGATGATCCGATCAAGACAGCGGCACTCCTGCGGGAAATTATCTCCGGTGATGGTGAGGTGTTGACCGGTGGTGAGGATGATGCCGCGGTCAGGGCGGCGCTGGATAGCATTTCCGTCACCGTCGGCAACCGATTGGATACCGTGATTGAAATTGCCCGGGGTAAGCCTGTTGC
>Ga0181585_10004064_pt1 | contig 12778 bp, 11 predicted proteins | sample 071ome_29_FD_132469 | JGI IMG/M metagenome (GOLD analysis project Ga0181585, IMG submission 132469) | Coastal salt marsh microbial communities from the Groves Creek Marsh, Skidaway Island, Georgia - 071407BT metaG (megahit assembly) | ecosystem: Environmental > Aquatic > Marine > Intertidal... | reverse complement strand
TTATATGGGGAAACAGCCCTGAGCCTTGGTTATATATTCCTAAGAATAGTAAAAAGAAAATTTATACAGTACATGGACCTTGGAAAACCGAATCTAATCTAGATAAGTCAAATACAAATAGATTACGTGAAAGATTAATTGATTTCGCATATAGCTTTATATTAAAGACTAATACTTTGTTTCATTTCCAATCAGATTATGTCTTTAATGCTTGCTTGCAAGAAAATTCTAGATTCAAAAATATCAAAAAAATTATTATTCCAGTTCTTCTGAATGAGCAAAAACTTCTCAGCATGCATTTGGATGCTCAGAGGGATAATTCTGATCAAATTAGCATTCTAGTTGCTAGGCGTCTAGTTAATAGAACAGGAGTAAAAGAATTTATCAATCTTACAGATGGTTTTGGCCATATGTTGAAAATAACGATTATTGGTGACGGCTATCAAGCTGCAGAGATACAAAATATGATTATTGATAGGCCTGATATTAGATTTCTTGGTAAAGTAGAAGATAGTATTTTATATCGTGAAATTATTAAATGTGATTTAGTATGTATGCCCTCATTAGATGCAGAAGGTTTCGGGGCCTCAATCCTTCAAGCCCTTTTTTTATTAAGACCTGTTTTGTATACAAATATAGGCGGCATGAAAGAGTTTCTTAACCAGAACCCTGATTGTTTTTCATTCGATCCATACAATAGAGCAGACTTTAAAAATCTACTTCAAAGAATTTCTGAGCTAAAAAATAGTGAAAAATTAAATGTTAATTTAAGTAATATTCATTATTCATTTAGTGATAATTTAATCAAGGTTATTAATGCATAAAAAATTAATTTTTTGTTTTGCAGCCTCATCAACATGCATAAATTTTTTTCAAGATTTAGTTTTAAATCTTTCAAAAGATTCGCAGATTAATATTATTTCCGGTAGGGACTATGCTTTTGATCAGTTGGTTGCATTTTCAAATAAGCATTCTATCAATCTTGTCGATATTAATTTTCCTAGAGAGATTACGTTAAGATTATTTTGTACTTTCAAATCCATCAATCTAGCTATAAAAAAAATAAAGTCTCATTCAGATAAATTAATTGTTATTTCAAATACACCAATTATGTCTTTTATGGTAGCTATTATTAGATTGCTAAATCCTAACTTTCAACATATTCATTTTTGTCATGGTTTATATTCATATAATCAAAGGTGGTATAAAAAATTATTTTTTAAGTTTTTTGAGCAAGTCACATTTTACCTAAGTGATAATGTTATCTTTGTTAGCGATTCTCTTTCAGAATATGCAACAAATAATTACTCCATTCCCAAATATAAATTAGAAAAGATTAACTCAATTGTTGGAGTTGATATTTCTCAACTCAAAAAACTGAAAGACTCACAATTTAGGATAGGATTTTTTGGAAGAGTTTGCTATGACAAAGGATTTGAGGACTTTTATGCATTATATAAAATGCTGCCAGATAAATTTTCTTTTGTTATTGCTGGCCCGGTAGATGATAAAAAATATCAAAAACTTCTTGATTCATCTGACGAGAGATTTAAATATTTGGGTGTAATTAGAGACCGAAAATTATTTTTTAACAATATTGATCTACTTTTTTTTCCCTCTAAAAGAGAGGGTTTTGGGGTAAGCATTATTGAATCTAGTTCGTATGGTGTTCCAACAATTGCTTATGATATTGTTGGTGTTCAGGACTCTTTGCAGACAGGATTAAATGGATATAAGGTTGATTATCCTAATATCAGTGCTGCAGCAAATATTATTAAATCACTAGAGTCAGATAAAAATAGTCTCAATGAATTACAGAAGAATTCAAGATATTTTGTAAGCAGAAATTTCTTAAAAGAGGTAGTTCTTAAAAGAAACCTTGCCAAAATTAATGAACTTATTTAATCAAAAAATTCACTATCTTGTTCCTGTTTTCAATAGAGAAAGATTCGTAGAAGAGACACTTGAATCAATTGTTAATGACATTAAGGATTTTAGAAATAAAAAAATTATTGTATTAGATGATGGTTCTAGCGATAAAACTCTTAGAAGAATTCAAGAATATAAAATTAAACATGATTTAGTTTATGTTGAAATCCATCATCAAGATAATCAAGGAATAGTTGCTGCTAGAAATAAGCTTATTTCTCTATCGAGTAATGATGCGTGGTTATATCTGATTGATTCTGATGATAGAAATATACCAGGTAGAACAGCGAAGGTTCTCGAGTATATGATTAAAAATGAAATCAATATTTGTGGCACATTTTTGCAATGCTTTGGGTTATCCGATAAGTTATTTACTTACCCTAGTGATGACTACACACTTAAAAAGTTATCAAAATATGTATCAGTATTTGGTAATCCATCTGTTACATTTTCGCCAGGAATAAAGCACCTTTTAAATTATAAAAAATTACCAGAAGATTTTTACTTATTTAAAGATTTATCCAGAAGTGATCTCAAGTTCGGTAATGTCACCGAGCCATTAGTTGAATACAGAGCTCATAATCAACAAATAACCTTAGAGCTTTCTAAATTTGTGGACGTTAATTTTTTTCTTAAATTATTCAATCTATTTTTTATTATGTTTAATTTTAAAATATCAAGTGCTGATAAGTTTTGGTTTATGAAGAATTATTTAGCTCTTGGCAAGATTAAGTCTTACTTCTCATGATTCATATTATTGTCGCAACTATTGAAGGAAGGGAACCCTCTTTGCTCAAATTATTAGAGTCAATCGATTTATATTTCAAAGAAAAGTTCAAAATATATGTTATTAGACAGTACAAGGATGATAAATTTGAGATTAACAAGCAAAATGTAATAACTAGAAATATTAAAGATTTTGGTGCATCCAATGCAAGAAATATCGGTATAAATCTTGCATCCGCTGATGCTCTACCAAATGATTATTTTTTTTTCCCTGATGATGATTGTTTCTTTGAAGACCATATTTCAATAAATGATTTTTCCTCAAATCAACTTATTCTTTTAGATATCAAAGATAAGGATTTATCAAAAAGGCTTGGGAGAATTTCCTTTTCTAAAAAAAACCCACTTAACCAATTCTATATGATTAACTGCCCAAGATTTATTATTCAATGGTCAGTCCTAAAAGACTACAGATTTAATGAAAGATATGGTCCAGGCTCAGTAATACCTGCAGCAGAAGAAACAGAGCTTCTGGGTAGAATGCTTCTCGACAATCCTTACATTAAGCATATTCAGTTAGAAAAAATAATATTCCATCCCTATGTCGAGCCATCGAAAGAAAAGATACAGAATTATGCCTTTGCACAGGGTTTTTTATTAAAAGATTTTTATATAAATAACAGGAAGCTTTTTTTAATTTATTTAAAAAGTATCATTAGGCCTTTTTTTGGCCTATTAATTAATATTCTTTCTCACTCAAAAAGAAAATATTATCTAACAAGGGTAAATTATATTATTAAGGGCTATTTTCATGATCATTCTTAATCTACAAGGCGGCCTAGGGAACCAAATTTACCAATATAATTTTGCCCTTTTGCTTGCAAAGAAGCTCAACAAAAAAATCATTGTTAATGATGAGATTATACGAAGAGGTAATTTCAAGAATGAACTATTTAAACTTGGGATTGAACATAAAAGAGCAAACACTATCCTAGGTTTTATCCTATATGTAATTTGTTCAGTAGTTTATAAATTTAATCTCAGAAATTATATTAACTCTAAATATATATACTTTTATTTAGATCCCCAAACCGGCTATGATCAAAACATAGAAAGAGTTCAGTCCAAGATCATATTTTTAAATGGTTATTTTCAAAGCCATCGCTATTTACTAGAGAATATTATTGAAATCCAGAATTTGATTTATAGATCATTAGCCAATCCAACTCATTATGAGCGTACTTCTAATCAAGTGTGTGTTCATGTGAGAAGGGGTGACTATTTAGAAGCAAGCAATAAGGATATTTTTTCTGAGCTTGATATTGATTATTATCTTGAGGCAATGGAAATAATCCAAGGCCAACATTCTAAAAAATTAGTTTTCAAATTTTTTTCAAATGACATCGAATATTGTAAATTAGCCTTTAAAGAAACTAAGCATAATATAGTTTTTATTCAAGGTATTGATCCAGTTGATGATTTTAAAGAGATGATGGCTTGTGATCATTTTATAATTGCTAATAGCACTTTTAGTTTGCTGGCATCAATTTATTCCAAGTCATCAAGTAAATTTGTTATAGCGCCTAAGCAATGGTTTAATGCAGATACAGACATTTCCCTTATACCTAGCTCTTATATCAGAATATGAAAAGCATCCTTTTTTTACTCAATATCATTGCTTTCTTTATATTTCATGCCTTATTTGAAATTGGAGTTTTGCAAGAATTACTTGGTTACTTAGATTGGGAGCATTATTCTTTGGTTATTACTGGAAACAGAGAAGGTGTGTGGGGTTTTGAGTTAATTCTTGTATATATGAATAGTTTTTTTGGTGATTATGCAAAGTATTTTTACTATTTCTTAACATACATAAATTGCTATTTTCTAACAAAATTACAAATATATGTAATTAGAAGGACAGGATGGATAGGATTATTTTTTGCATTTAATCCATTTATGTATTTGATTATTGCAGGAATTTACAAAGAATCATTTTTCTTTTTAATTTTTACAATTATATTTCACGCAATACTAAAATCTAAATTTATTATAACTCCCTTAAATTTCCTATCATTCTTAGTATTGCTTATACGGCCTCATGTTTACGCAGTTTTTATTAAATTAAATTTCAAGAGCTATTTTGTGCAGTTTTTTCTGCTGATAGCATCTATATTAATCATAAATTCACTCGGCCTATTAGATTTTGCTTTGTTATCAGCGAGCATTGATGAGTTATCTGAAACAAGACAAAATGACTTACCAACTATATTTGTTGATAATTTTCTTAATTTGCACATATTAACTTACAACTTTTTTATATATTTCCTATATTTTCTATTTGCAAATTCTATTATTATCAAATTCTTTGGCTTCCTGCATTTTATTTTTATAGCATATTATTTTTTTACGATTGGAAAAAAGAATTTTATTTTTTTCATAACATTTATACTCTTTTATAACTTTTACTATCTATTATTTGTTTCAAATGCTGGTATTGCATTTAGAATGATTACATTTTCAACATTGCTGTATATGATGTATGAATATGTTTTCTATAAACTATTAATTATTAGAAAGCGATGAAGCGCCTTTTAGACATTATTCTTGCTTTAATTCTACTCCTTCTGGGATTTCCATTATTAATATTTATTGCTGTTTTTATTTTTCTTGAAGATGGTTTCCCAATTTTTTTTAGACAAACACGACCGGGATACTTGGAAAAACCTTTTACTATTATTAAATTTAGAACTATGAAAAATGACGTAAATATGAATGTATCCAATGATAAGAAAAGAATAACCAAATTAGGTAAATTCTTAAGAAAGACTAGCTTAGATGAATTGCCTGAGATCTGGAATGTTTTAAAAGGAGAAATGAGCTTTGTTGGACCTAGGCCCTTGTTATTAGAATATTTAGATCTTTATAGTAAGCAGCAAAGGATCAGGCATTCCGTTAAACCAGGCATTACTGGATGGGCACAAGTTAATGGTAGGAATAATATTGACTGGGATGAAAAACTTGCTCTTGATATTTGGTATGTAGAAAATAAAGGCCCATTCTTAGATTTCAAGATAATGCTGCTAACAATTTTAAGGGTTTTTCAAGGTACTGGTGTAAGTAAGACTGGGTTTGCTACTACAGACAAATTTAAGGGCAATGAAAAATCATAGATTGAATATAATTGGAGCAGGTGGTCATGCAAAAATGGCTTTAGACATTGCCATTCTTGCAGGTTTTAGAGACTTATCTATTTATGATGACTCAGTAGATACTTTTAATTTTTATCAAGATATTGCCATCAAAAGCAATATCGATAGTTTTATTGAGAACTGTGCTCCAAACACACCAGTATTTATTGGAATTGGAGATAACATTATAAGAGGGAAGTTATATAAAAAACTAAAGGAAAAATCATGTTTATTTCCAGTTCTCAAGCATCCAAGCGCAATAATAAATGAACATGCAAATATAGATGAAGGCACCGTAATAATGCCAAATGCTTCTATTAATTTAAATGTTGAGATTGGCAAATGTGGAATAATAAATACAAATTCAATAGTGGATCATGATTCCAGTATTGGAGATTTCGTTCATTTATCTCCTGGGGTAAATATTGCGGGCACCGTATCAATTGAAGAATATGCTTGGATTGGGATTGGAGCCACGGTAATTAACAATGTTAATATTGGTAAGCATTCTATTATTGGAGCGGGTTCTGTTGTGACTAGTAATATAAAAGATGGGATTACTGTTGTCGGAGTTCCTGCAAGAGAGGTAACTAAAGATGCTTAATACTAAGTTTCCACCCTGGCCTAGTTTCACAAGAGAGGAATCTAAAAAAATTTCCTCAATTCTTGCAAGCAATAAAGTAAATTATTGGACAGGAGAAGAATGTAGGGCATTTGAGGGAGAGTTTTCTCAATACTTGGGTGTAAGATATGCAGTCTCTGTTTTTAATGGAACAGTAGCTCTTGATGCAGCATGGTTTTCTATAGGCTTAAAAGAGGGTGACGAGGTTATAGTAACATCAAGAACATTCGTTGCTTCGGCATCAAGCATTGTTATGGCAGGAGCGGTTCCAGTTTTTGTTGATGTTGATATAAATTCACAAAATATTGATCCAGTTTGTATTGCAAATGCTATAACCAAAAATACTAAAGCAATTTTATGCGTTCATCTGGCTGGGTGGCCATGTGAAATGGATGAAATAATGTTAATTGCAAAAAAGAATGGATTATTTGTAATAGAAGATTGCGCCCAAGCACATGGCGGTGTTTACAAAGGACATAAACTTGGATCAATAGGGCACATAGCCTGCTGGAGTTTTTGTCAAGATAAAATTATTTCAACTGGTGGTGAAGGCGGGATGATTACAACAAATCAAAAACCACTTTGGAAAAAGCTTTGGTCTTTTAAGGATCACGGAAAATCATTCCAGAAGATGCACAGACCAAACAAGGATAAGAAGTTTATTTGGTGTCATGATTCGATTGGAACTAATTATAGGATGACAGAAATACAAGCTGCAATTGGCCGCATTCAACTAAGAAATCTTGATGCAATGAATTCTATCAGAAGAAAATACCAAGATAAAATTTGGAGCACTGCAAAAAATATCAATGGAATAAGAGTACCTAATTTTAGTTGTGCAAGTTGTAATTGCTCAGATCAAAACTCTTGTAGGCATGCTGCTTATAAGTGCTATGTATTTATCGAACCTGAAAAACTAAAGAAAAATTGGAATAGAGATAGGGTTATCAAAGAGATTAATAATCTTGGAGTTCCATGCGCCATGGGCACCTGCTCAGAGATTTATTTAGAAAAGGCTTTTAAAGATCTTAACATCCAACCAAAAACTAGGTTGCCTAATGCAAAGCAGTTAGGTGAAACCTCATTGATGTTTCTAGTTCATCCGACACTAACAAATAAAGATATAGATCTTACCTGCACTGCCTTGAAAGAAGTTATGGCTAAAGCCTTGAAATAATTTTTATTTACAACAGCTCTCATTAGCTTACTTTGTTGTGCAAAACTGATAAAATAGCTCAAGGAATAATCTTATGAAAGCTCGTTATTTATTTATTTTTATTGTTCTAATTTTTTCATCCCTAATATCATCTCAAGAGTTCGATGAGGAGTTCTTAAATTCACTTCCCGCAAACATAAGAAAAGATTTTGAATCTCAGTTTAAGAGCGATCTTGAGGCTGAACAACAATTTATTCCATCGCCTGAGACAAGGCTAGATAACTTAGAAGGGGCTCTAGAGCAAGCAAAAAATGTTCTTATAAGAATTGAAGATGAGATCAGCAGAGATAACCTTAATAAAGATAACAACTATATGAGATTTGGAGAGAATTACTTTAATTCTTTTCAAACTACCTTCATTCCTCTTAATGAAGCAACCTTCAATCCCAGCTATATATTAGATTTTGGGGATATCTTAAATATCCAGATTATTGGCTCTGAAATTGGAGAGACATCATTTCGTGTTCAAAGGAATGGAACAATTTCTATTCCTGGAGTGGCTCCTATAAATGTGGCAGGCATTTCTTTGGATAAGGCTTCAGAGCTTATCAATGCAAAAGTATCAGAGTCTTTATTGGGTTCTCGAGCATATACTTCTCTAGATTCTTTGAGGGATATTAATGTATTGATAGTTGGGCAAGCTAACAAACCAGGAATGTATACACTTTCTGGCTCCAGCACTATTTTGTCAATACTTTCTGCTGCAGGAGGGATTAACGAAAATGGATCTTACAGAGATATTCAACTCAAGAGAGATAAAGAAATTATTGAAACCATAGATCTGTATGATATTTTTTCAGATGGTAACCTATCCTTTGATACACAATTAAGAAGTGGCGATGTTATTTTAATAAACTCCAAGCTAAATGAAGTTAGGCTAACTGGTTCATTTGCAAATCAAGCCATTTTTGAAATTAAGTCAACTGACACTTTAAATGAAATTCTTAAACTAGCTGATCCATTGGGCTTATCTGATCAATCTAAAATAACAATTAACAGATTTAACAATGGAGAAAGCAAAAAAATAGAATTATATTTAGCTGAAGCTTCCAATTTCCAACTGATGAATGGGGATACCATTTATGCTTATAATGTATTACCAAGATTTGAAGATACAAGAGAAGTAATTCTTGAAGGAGAAGTAAAGACACCTGGTAAGTATTTAGTCCCAAATGGCTCAACACTACTTGACATAATTAGACTTTCTGGAGGTTATACATCTAATGCTTATCCTTTTGGAGGCATATATTTAAGCAGCAGAGCTGCAGAACTGCAAAAGGACTCAAAAAATAAAAGCTATGATACCCTTTTAAGATATCTTGTTTCTGGTCCCAGATTCTCCTCAATCCTACCCGCAGCAGGCAGCTTGGTTACTGTTTTGTCGCTTTTAAAAAACTATGAACCAATTGGTAGAGTACAGACGGAATTTAATCTAGCAAAGCTAGAACAGGATTCCAATCTTAATCGTATTTTAGAAAATGGAGATAAGATCATAATACCGCCCCAGTCAAAAGAAGTGCATGTATTTGGAGAAGTAATGAATCCGGGAAGTTTTTCATATGAACCATCTCTTAGGCCCCGCGACTATATCAAATCCGCAGGAGAGCTTAGTAAAGTTGCTGATGCTCAAAGGATAATTATTGTAGAACCAGATGGTAATACAAGGACGCTAAATAATAATTACTTGTTTTTCTTTGGCTCTGATATTCCTTTGTATCCAGGAAGCACTATTTATGTTCCAAGGCAATTGGGTAAACTTGATGGAATTGACTTAGCATCTAATGTAGCACCTATAATTAGTAGTGTCGCATTGAGCTTAGCATCACTTAATGCGATCAATAATTAATTGCAAAAAAATAGATTCATATATTTATTTTTTTTGTGTTTGATTTTCAATCACAAATTATTTGCAGATTACCTTGATTATCTTTATCCCTACAGAAGCCCAAGCTTTTCTAATTATGGAACATTAGGATTAATACAAAATCCAACTGCAAGATTTTTAAAGCCAGGATCCCTAGCATTCTCATGGTCTCACAATGAACCATACCTTAGAGGTTCAATTGTAGCCTATCCTTTCTCATGGTTAGAAGCATCATATCAGTATACAGATGTAAATAATCAACCTTATAGCTTTAATTCAGCATTTAGTGGATCTCAGTCACTCAAAGATAAAAGTTTTGATGCAAAAATTAAATTGATTAATGAAAGAATGTATGTGCCTGAAGTTTCTGTAGGATTTAGAGATTTGGGTGGAACAGGCATGTTTTCATCAGAATTTCTCGTATTTAATAAATATTTTAGAGGGATAGATTTTAGTTTTGGTTTGGGCTGGGGTCATTTAAATGGAAATCGAATCAGTAATCCTCTGAAATCTTTGCATAAAAGTTTTGAAAAAAGAGAAATAGATTTAGGTGAGGGTGGAAAGGTTAATTACTCTTCTTTCTTTTCAGGTGATGCAGGTTATTTTGGTGGAATAGAATATCTTTTTCCTAGATCACGTGGTCTCAGATTAAAATTGGAGTATGACGGAACTAATTATAAAACCGAAGCATTTGAGCCCATTGAGCAATATTCAAAAATTAATGCAGGTATTATTTATCCATTCAGTAACAATCTACAATTCAAGATATCATATACAAGAGGAAACGTTTTTAATTTTGGTTTTTCATATTCTTTAGGTCTAGGAGAATCTAAGAAAGCTTCTGTAGCTAAGGAACCAAGACAAGATCTTGCTAATAATGATGTAATTAAAAGAGTAACTGAGCGTTCTGATGAAAACCTCTACAAAGCAACTCTTTTATATTTGCAGCAAAATGGTTATAACGTTCAAAGGGCTAAGCTTGAACAAAATAATTATCAAGTAGTGTATGCTCAAACAAAATATAGAGATCCTGCTCTATCATCTGGAAGAATCATTGACCTTATTGATCAAATCTCTCCCCCAAAAGTAGATACAATTTCGGTCTCAGAAATTAATGGAGGTATTGGCTTATATACAGCCACAATTGATAGAGAGACCTTCAATCGCTATAAAGCTAATGAGCAATCAATTGTCTTAGAGCGATATATAAAAAGAGAGGGATTTAGATATGATCCAGACGATGATAGTTTTACTTTTGCTCCTACTATAAATTATCCTGCTGTTTTTAATTCTGTATCCCCTGATCTGCATTCTCAAATTGGTGGTCCTGATGGCTTCTTTTTTGGTGATCTTAAGTTACGTTTTGATACAGAACTAGCGCTACGAAGAAATCTCACTATAAATTCCGAATTAAATTATTCTGTAGTAGATAATATGAATGATCTAAAAGTTCCTTCAGATAGTATTCTCCCTCATGTCAGAACTGATATAGTTTCATATCTTAGAGCAACCAGAGGAAATCTTTCAATAGCACGACTAGATGCTAGTTACTACATTCAACCAAAACCAAACATATTCTTAAAATTTCAAGGCGGCATTCTGGAGTCAATGTTTAATGGCTATGGATTTGAAGCCCTTTATCGTGACTATAATAAGAATTATGCAATTGGTATCGATGCATGGAAAGTGGATCAACGTGAATATAGACAACTTTTTGATACCTTAGACTATTCAACAGTAACTGGTCACTTGACATATTATTATTTTGAGCCAAGTTCAAGAATCCTTTTTACAGTTCGTGGTGGTAAATATTTAGCTAAAGACTCAGGTTTTACATTTAATGCCTCAAGAGCATTTAAGACTGGATTTAGAGTCGGAGTATATTTCTCTTTAACTGATATCAGTGCGTTTGAATTTGGAGAAGGCAGCTTTGATAAAGGGTTTTACTTCTATATACCCCTTGATTTATTCGTTAGACAATATTCAAAAGATATGCTTGGATGGGGTATTAGGCCTGTTACAAGAGATGGAGCACAAGTCCTTCAAAGACGATTTCCTTTGTATGGAGTTACTGATAAAGTTTCCAATCAACGCTACATAGATAACATAGGGACATTCTTTGATTAAAAAGTTAATTATAATTTTTCTTTTAATTTTATCTTCTTGTTCTGGAATTAGCTTTAATGCAATTAAATTAATTAGGGATAGTTATTCTTCAGGGGTCATTGATGATGACAAACTTTATAGCGATAAATATTCACATCTCATTCTTAATAGTAGGAATTTCTCAGCAATCTTTATCCTAGAGAGTAGAACAAACTCAGTTGATAAATGGGTTGGGCCAAATGGTGAAATTATTTACACCCTTAATGGTTTAGTAATCAAAACAGAATTAATTGGGGATGGTTATACTTTATCATCATTAAATACTAACGAGATTACAAATAAGAACATTTCAGACTATCTAGAGCATCAATCTCTTGTAAGCTATTATGAGGTTAATTTTAATAATCTAAGGGTTGAATTTCTTTATAAATCAGAATTTAAGACATCAAAGTGCCCAAAAGGCGTTACTTACAGAAGGGAATTTCTAGATTTAAGAATAAGCGATAAATTGAAGATATGCTATGACATTAATGGTGTGCCTAAGAATAGTACTCAAAGCATCGAACCTAATACGAAATACAAAATAACCTACAACTACTTATTTGATAAATAGTTGTAGGTTAAAAATCTTTAAATTTACTTAGGTGCTGTTTTGGTAGATGTTGTTGTAGTTACAACTTCGATACCTTCATCAATCTGAGTGACCTGAGCCTCAGTAGCAGTAGTAGTAATATCTCTTGTGATATCTACTTCTACTTCTTCCACAACTTCAGGAGTGAAGTTTTCAGAAACTACGTTGTACTCTTCAACTTCAGTTTGAGTATCAGTAACTGTTGTACCACCATTACCATCATCGATTGATACAGTTGTTGTTGTAAATCTGGTTGCTGTAGCAGTTGATACTGTAGTTTTAGCAGGGCTTACTAGACGTGTGGTTGTAGATGTTCCAATAATCTCTGTTGTATTAACATCAACTTCAACTTCAGTAGTTTCCTCTCTAATAGTTCCACCTGGTATTGTGCTAGTGGTTACAGTTACCTCTTCTACAATTTGAGTAGGCGCTGGTGTAGGAGCTGGTGTAGGAGCTGGTGTAGGAGCTGGTGTAGGAGCTGGTGTAGGGGCTGGTG
>Ga0181585_10004057_pt1 | contig 12783 bp, 7 predicted proteins | sample 071ome_29_FD_132469 | JGI IMG/M metagenome (GOLD analysis project Ga0181585, IMG submission 132469) | Coastal salt marsh microbial communities from the Groves Creek Marsh, Skidaway Island, Georgia - 071407BT metaG (megahit assembly) | ecosystem: Environmental > Aquatic > Marine > Intertidal zone... | reverse complement strand
CCAGGTCTCAGTGCGGAGACCGATAAGGCGACCACAGTCAGCTCCGAAGATACTTCAGAGTCGGAAATCTTGGTAACCCTTTCCGGACTTACTCCGAATAGAAAATACTACTTCCGAACTTTTGCGGAAAATAGCGAAGGGCTTGCTTACGGACCAGAACGCTCATTCATTACCGCAGACGTAGAAGTTTCCTCTATCTGGGCAAATGCTACTGAATTGACCGGTGGCTGGTACTCACTGGAAGAATTTGGTAATTTTTATCTCCAGGAATCACCATGGATTTACCATGAAGCTCTAGGATGGCTCTATGCCGTAGAAGATGAAACCGACGGCGTCTGGCTCTGGAACAATCAACTGGGCTGGTGCTGGACGAAATTTGACTTCTATCCATACCTTTGGAAAGACAACAGCAACTCATGGGTCTACTACTTGCTAACCAATGAGACTGACCGAGTCTTCTACAATGCAACCGAAAACCTGCTGGAAAATTACCCCCTACAGTAAACTTCCTTCCAACATCTCTTTTCCAATGAATCAGTTCAGAAAACTTCCTCTGCTCACGCTCTGCCTTTTTTCTCTATTTACTGCCGTTGCCTCAGCCCAGGATCAACCCGCAGATGACACAGGAAAAGGAGCGATCATCATCGTCGCCGTTGAAGGGGACGTGAAGCTGCAAAAAGTGAAAACCGAAGAGTTTCTCCCAAAGGAGAACATCGCCGCCGGGAAGTCCTTTTTTGACGGCCATACCGTCATAACAGGAGCCGCCTCCAAAGCAGTACTTCTACTGTCCAACGGCAGTATCACCACTGTCATTGAAAAAACCAACATGACCTTCGCCCAGTTTACTCAAAAGAAATTTGAGAAGTCAGATGACAAAATGGTGGACCTCCCAGCAGAGCCCAGTAATTCCACCACCAAGCTGAAATTGAATTACGGCACCATGGCTTTTGATGTCAAAAAGCTCAACCCTGGCTCTTCCTTTGAGATTGATTCCCCGGTAGGAAGTGCAGGTATTCGAGGCACAGCAGGACAACAGGAAGTGGTGATTGATGATGATGGCAATGCCACAGGTAACATCATCATGACGGAAGGTACCATTGCTTTCACAGACATCAACGGGAACACAAGTAATGTAAATCAGGGCCAGGAACTTGGTGCCGAAGTAGATTCTGATGGTAATGCTGGTGAGACCACAACGGATGATGCCGCTGCTGAAGACTTGGCTGCCGTAGAGGAGACCAATCAGGAGTCCACCGAGCAATCCTCTGACGTCAGCGTGGATGACGCAGGAACGGCTCAGGAAGAAGCGACCCAAGCTGCGGCGGAAGAATCCTCAGAATCCACGGAGGAGTCCTCAGAGGAAGAGTCTACGGAAGAAGAATCCTCAGAGGAAACTACGGAAGAGTCCACCGAAGAAACCTCCACCACTGAAGAATCTTCTACAGAGGAAGCAGATACTACGGCAACGGACAGTACCAACACCTCAGATGATGCAACAGACCAAAACCTGCAAACTGATGAAAGTGTGGAAAATATCCAGGAAGAAGGAGAAGTGATTATTGCTGACTCCGCTTTAATTAAGAGAATCAAAGCATTGACTCTACCTGATAAGACCAAATCCGATCTCCAGAAATACAGCGAAGAGACACAAAAGCTAGTGGTCGATCTGGCAGATGCAGAGATTCAGGAAGGGGATCGAGATAAAGTGATCTTCCTTGTCGACTTGAACCCTCCGTTCGAAGACGACGTAACCGATACTGCAATTGAGGATGCGGAACAAATCCTGATCCGCTATTTCAACTACTCAGATGAAGTTCAATCTGAAATATATGCAACAGGAGATACCACTCTCTCTCAAAGCTTACTCGAACATGAATTTACAAATGAGAATGGAGAAGTGGATAATTCGACAGTCCTGGATTTTCTTGAGCAAGATTCTACCATTCAGGATTTACTGGTTCAGGAGCCAACTGGCAGGATTCAGGAAATTCTTGGCATGGAGTTTACTTCCACTCAACTGAACGAACTACTCGGCTACACAGAAGATGTTCGAGTGAGTCTTGTCGGTACGGGAGATGCCGCATGGGTGAAAACTCTGGTCGATAGAGAGTACAATGAAAGCACGATTATGTCACTGCTCGAAGGTGACCGGACAACTGCCAATATTCTGGTAGATCAGAATCTGGATAACACTGAAATTCAGGATTTCTACAATTATCCCCTCGATGTGAGAGACAGCATCATTGATAATTTAGATCCCACTCAATTATCTACTCTACTGTCTCATGATTTATTAGATACTGAGGTCACCTCTGTACTGAGCTATTCAGAAAACACCCGGGATGCATTGATTGATGAACCTACTGAACGACTGAACGGAATTCTTGATTACGGTCTCACCAGTGAAGAAGCAGATGTGTTATTCAACTACAGTTCGGAGCTTCGCCAGGCATTTGTCGATGCTGAAGATAAAAATCTGACCAAAGCCTTACTGAGCCTCGATCAACCTGAAGAGGACATTACAGCAATCCTTTCAGGCATACTGGAGAAAAGAGCACTGCTGGATGAGATTGATCCAACCGATAAAGACCCCGACCCTTCAGAGGAAGAACGTGTATCGGAGGCAATCGCTACTTTGCTGGAAGATACAAAAGCCAACGGAAATGAGCACATTGTCGCCATTCTCTACGAAGAAGGGGATGGCAAAATTGATGATACGCTTCTGGCTATCGGACAACTTGGTAACGACTTGCTGACAGATGTGACCATTGAGGAGCATCTGGATGCAACACGTTTCTTTGATATTCAGGACGCGGTAGACAATCTGTTCTATCAGGAAGTTGCTCTGATTTTTGATACGTGGGTCTTGCCTGACTATTCAGGAGAAGACGGCATACCAGGGAATGCGGATGACCCCACTCTAGGGCAAGTCTTTGCTGCCAGAACATTGTCGATTCAACCAGGCACCATAGATTTGGATGCTCATTTTCCAGATGGTCAGACAGAGTTCTTTTTTACGGCAGCTGAAGAAATCCAACTCTCTGGAGAAATTAATTTTATCGCACCGGATAAAGCAGGCATTAACGATTTAGACCTCTCCTTTGGTGCAGGGACAAGTTTCAATATCGCTGAAGATACATCCATCACATTCTTGGACGGAAGCATCAACATGGGTTCCCGTGAAACCAGTGAATTTGTTAAAGTGAGCATGGAAGCTGGAGGAGACATTGATGTCGCATCACTGGAAAATCTGGTTTTTCAGGACAGTAGCCTGAAAGTAAGAGCTGGAGACAGCATTCACTTGGAAGCCTTTGGCGAGCTATCCATCAACGGGATGCAATTCTCTCAGCAGTTACAGAACATTTACATGGAGGCGACAACCATAGACCTCCGCAATATCTTCTTCCCAGATGGATCTATTGTTCATCTCAGTTCTCAATATGGAGGCATTGACGGTATCTATCCCACCTTCCCAACAGGGGACCCCGCAAACTTGTTTGGCAACCGGGAAATTGGCCGTGTGAACTTCATTGAGAATGTGGGCTATTATGAAACCATTATCAACAATCGTGAAACTTTTGACCTGTTTAAAGACAACATCATCATCTCACCACTTGGAGCTCCTACAGTAGGTCAGTAACTCAAATAAAAATTTTGAAGAGATTACCTCTCATCCTACTTCTCAAAAGTCTGACAGTTTTAGGAGGTGCCCCGAAAGAGCTACCTCCTCCCGAAAAAATGGATCCGGCGAAATTGGGGCTGTATCCTGACTCGGAAAGAACTCGGTTTGCTTCATCCAGAAAGAAATCTGTTAAGCAGCCACCAATCACTCAGGCATCAGTCAACACACCTCTTTTTGAAATTTCTCAACTTTCTGGCACCCAATTTCTCCGTGGTATTACAGGCCTGAAGGAATGCCAGTTAGGAGAAGTGCTCCCCAAAGATGCAGCTCTCTTTGTTCGTAGCGAATCGAGTTTGGAAGCCACCGCAGCTACAGGCGAACTCCTAAGACTCGGGGCCAAAACAAATTTAGAGCTCGGCAGGAAACGAAATCTTGAAATTTACAAAGGTGCTCTACTGTTATCCATTCCAGAGAATGCTCATGGGTTTACAATCAACTCCCCCTTGTCACGTGTCGAAGTACAAGGGGAGGGAGCCTTGATGACCGCAGTGACAGAGATTGGTGGCTTAAAATGTATTGGATTGCTTGGGAACCTGCATCTGACTCTGCCTAATCAGAAAAGCACTGAGTTACGTCCTGGAGAATTGATCTTTGTTTTTACAGAAGGCCGCGGCTTCAGCAGAAAGGTCAACCTGGAATTAGCGACTGTGATGCAGACAGCCTCTTTGATTAGAGATTTTGAAGAACCGCTTCCCTTTCTGGAGGACATCGCTCATATTGCGAAAAAGCAAAACCGCAGAATCCGAAATCGATTTCGAGCATTGGTGGGAGATGCAAAATCCGACAAAGACTTTGAGCTGATGATTCTTCGAGATGAAGAAAACGATCGCAGCTCAAAGAAATAAGGCAACCGTCATTTGTTGTAATCTGACGGGATAAAACCTTATTTCTACGCTACAGAAGTGCGATCAAGGGATATAGGTTGCGGCTTTATTGATGCTGTGAGTAAAGAGACACGCCCTTTTGATATTATTTGCCCCCAAGGTCTCCTTGATGGAGTCACGGACTTTTTCAAGCATTTGAGGGGCGATGGATGTCTGGATCGACGCCCATTCCTCATTCGCCGTTTCACTATCACTTGTGGGATCACGAAGAATTCCAAAAATGCCACTGACTCCTCCAGCACCAGCATTTAAAATCGCATCATATACAGCTGGATAGTGATCTCTATGGATCAAACAAAAGAGACCGACAAGTGGGGTTAAATCCGTAAGCAGTTTGGGTTTTCCGGCTTTTGAGTGTGTTTCGGCAGCGATAGCATCCATCCGCCAATCCTTACCCCCTTTGATTTCATCAAGAGCAGCAATGATTTGATCGATACTTGCACCAGCAGCTCCGGTGCTGAAAGTGGTAGAAACATTGATTAGTCCATGATTCACCGGTGTGGTGTACATAAAACCACGCCCTGGCTCAGCAATCTTGGCGGCTCTAGCCATTTCAGAGAAGACCTTATCGGATTCACCTTTCTCGACAACTGCGATGACAATTTCTTTTTCAGGCCCTTTGGTTAGGCGCAACAATCTAATTTTGTCACGGACACCTCCGCCTTCACCATAGGTAATTGTTGGCCCAGCCGAGCCTGCTTTCAGAGCAGCTTCAGCCATGAGCTCACCAGTTCCAATTTCAACAATACAGATGATTGCCTCCATGTCTACTGCCAGCTCATCTACATCAATGGAAGAAGATTCCTTGTGAGCAACTGAACCATCGTTATCATAGACGGGAAAGCTTGTTGAGTACTGAACGTCACCCAAACAAGGCATAGCAAAGATGGCTCCACCACCAATATGGTTCAAACCACCCACATCAATGGCAGTTTCCATAACTGATTCAACTTTTGAGTTTGGTACTAGAAACTGAATCAATTCCTGTTCAGGAGCAGGGGGAGGAAACATCTTTTGAAAAAATCCTCCACCTTCATTTAGCAATGTGCCTCGGGAAGTGGCTTGCAACATTTGGCGTACTCCAATGCTGCTAAGGCTTTTCATTACAGGCTCCCCAGTAAGCTTGGGGAGAACAATGGAGACCAGTGAATAGTCCTTTGTGGTCGTGAAATCGCTCATGTTAAGCTGCCTTGGCTTGAGTTTGTTTAGATTCTTCCTGGTCTTCGACCTTCTTTGGTTTCTTTTTCACAATGAGTCCTACGGTAAGAACAGTGAGGATAGGGCCAACAGAGGCCAGTGAAAGAACGCCAAATCCATCAATTGCGCCGGTTTTGGAGCCAATACCTAATCCCATTGCCAGAACCAGAGGAACGGTAATGGGACCCGTAGTCACCCCAGCACTATCCCAGCCGAAGTTTACAAAGTCTTCACTGGAAAGGAACGTTAATAGCATCAAAAGGCAATAGGGAGGGATTAGAAGATACCAAAGCTCCAAGTTGAAGGCAATCTTGGCAACACCTGTACCAATTCCCAAGGCGACCCCAATGGCAACCGCTTGCATGAGAAGGCTTTTCTTAAAAGCTCCAACCGTAATTTTTTCAACAGTGGATCCCAGTGCATTAAGTGCAGGTTCTGCCAAGGTGGCACCATACCCCAGAATAAATCCGAAAAGAATGGCCAGGCATTTACCAGCAGTAGTTGAAGCAAACATTGGATCAACAAATCCCTCAGCTCCCCAAGGTATGATTTTTTCGAAAGTGGATACCACGTTTTGGCCAAGTTGCTCTCCAAGCGGGGAAAGACCGAGTGAAATACCCAGATTGAAGAGAGTCATACCAATTACAGCGCAGGCAATACCAATTAGTAGTTCATCCAAGTGCTTCGGCTTTTGGCGAAGTCCTCCCATCAACACGAGAAGTAAGATGGAACAGAGGGGGATAATAGCCCAGACGGCCCCTTCCAACGCACCACGATCCTGATCGGGACCAGTCAAAACACCATCAGGACCTTTGGCGTAGTCGATTTTATCAGTTTTAGGATCATAAGTGTAGAAATCTTCACCTGGTTCAATCTGGCCGTTTCCATTTTTATCTTCAAGCGGACGATAGGTGTTCGGGAAAAAGTTAAAGTTATTTGTGAAGGATGCCTTCAGGTCTGATTCGGGGTTCCATACTGCCTTTGGCATCTTGTAGCCTTCGGAAACGACGTAGACCTTAGCATTTGCAACTTCGACGTTAAACCGTGGATCCTCGCCATTGGAAAGTTCGATTGGGCTCAAAGTGGCATCTTTAACTTTCCACTTCAGCGTAAAACCCTCAGGTAGTTGGCCAGTCGATTTTAAGCTTTTCTGAATAACTGCCTGGTCTTCAGCGGTAAGGGACCAAGCTTGTTCTTCTTCAGAAACCCCTCCTTCAGATTGTATTCGTGATTTGGCAACTACATCTGCAAATCGTTTTAAATCTTCTGGATACTTTTTGCCGTAGTCACCAGGAAGATCAGGGTTGCCGGGGTTGTAGTAATTATCTCCGTTAAATAACATTAAGGCGTAGATCATCACAGCAAGAATGGGGAACAGAGAAGCTAGAGTCACTACTCCGAATCCAGTATTGCTGGAGCCACCACTGGAAACAATTCGGCAAACCCCAATACCTAAAGCCAACACCAAGGGTACCGTCACAGGACCGGTCGTAACCGCGCCACAGTCCCAGGCCAACCCAAGAACATGTCTCAGTTTTTCGTCAGTAAACTGAAAATAAAGTGTCAAACATGTGAGAATCAAGACCCCTCCGTAAATAAAAGGCTTAAGGGACCATCCTTTGTAAAACCTCAAAACACCAAGCATCACGGCAACACCGACACCTGCGCCCACCATATTCACCAATTGTGCAGCCCCTGTATTCAAGATTGTCCAAAGCAAGGGAGCGCGGTTTGGATCGACTCCTGCACCTGCTGCCCTCAGAACCCCAATGGCTGGTTCCGCAAACGTTGCGAAAGCACCAAGAACAAACCCAAAAGCCAAACTGGTTGGGAGACAGGGTATACCAAGAATTTTCTTCCTTGGTAGTGTTGACCCCAAAGTTTCACCCAAGGGCATTAGACCTAGCCGAAGCCCTTCCATAAAGAAGGCGAGTCCAACAATTGTAATCGCAACACCAGCTGCAATCATGCCGGAATAAACAATGCCAAGCCCAAGCACCAAAACTTGGAAGACAATTAAGTAGGCCAAGACAAACCAGACGCAGGAAATTTGCTCTTTAACTTTGTCCCAGGCAAATGGAGCCAGGATCCCGACCTGCTGCTTAAATGTCAGTTGTGGAACTCCGCTTTTAGATTGTTGTGCAGCCATAGTATTATTAGATATGGGGGGTTTAAAGGGGGTTGTGTGAGTTTAAATAGATGAGAAGGAATTTTTCCAAAAATATCAAAAGAACTTGATTGTTGTGGGATTTAGAAAATGTGAGCTTAGAAAGGTATATCGGTCTATTGAAATCTATTTAATCGAATGGCTTAAAATTAGAAATCAGGCTTCAGTGGCAAGGGTATTTTCAGATTTTACTGGAGCCATAATGCATCTTGCCCCTCCAGCAGGACAGGGAGACCCTGACCAGCATGATCCTGAATGTAAAAAGGCTGGGACCATACAACTCCTACTTTTCCGAGCATCGCTACTCCAATTAGATAATGCTCAGGAGCTTGATCATTAGCAGCTAACTCCCTCGAAACCCGTACTTTGGCTTTTCCATTTGCATCTGTGCGTACACGATGGATGCCATGTTTTCTGAGAGCCCGGCGGATTTTTGAAGACAACCCTGGATAATTATAACCGTATTTGTGAGCTCTTGCCCAAAGCTCAGCATAGGAAGAGATATTCTTACCTGTGATTGCCTTATCCATATACTCCTTTAATTCAGGGCTATTGAGCACAATCTCAGTAAATCCAGAATTGGTAATGTAGAATTCAGTGTAGTCAGCTGGCCGTGGATCCCCTCCAGCGAGAAATTCCACTTCGGTTTCAATTTCAAGAAGCACTGTACTGGCAGGTGGTTTTCTTCGTGGTGGTAATTTGCGAACAGGCTGGATGGTCACGACAGGTGGTTCCGGCTCCATGGCATCTTCAATCGTAACAATTGGAGAAGACGTTGCCTCTGTCACCGATAAGGAAGTCCCAGACTTGGAAGCCTCAGTGGATCGATCCTCTGTTGCATCCTTGCTTACTTTTCTTGGGAGCAGGGAAGGAATGTCATAGAATTCAAGGTTAGGGGGCAATTGGTCGTTCTGATGGGGAAGGTATTGTGGAGCAGCAGGAGCTTCTGCGATTGGAGCCTTCACAGGTTCTACAATGGGCGCAGGCCGAGGGGGCTCAGCGGGGACAGTTGGGAGTGGAGGGGCGATACCCTCTGGAGAGTCATCGAAAATGGAGAAATCAGTAGTTGAATGAGGGGGTAGGGCCGCTTCTGGGCTGATCGTAGGCAAAGTTGGTACGAGAGAAGGGGTGGGATCTTCCGCCAATTCCGGCTCTTTGGCCAGAATGTCAAAGAGGGACTGATCATCAGCTGCAATGGGCTCCACTACATCAATTTCACTGAAGGTAGAGCGGGAAGGCACAGGAGCAGGAATGGTTGGCTCAATTACCGGCGGCAATGCTGGTTCAGGATCAAATATCTCAGGGTTTGGTAACTCAACAACCTGCGGAGATGTGGTTGTAGGAATTTCAGAAACAGAGGGCGGAACCGTGTTTACATTTAACACTGACAACAAAGGGTCTTCCACGGTTGGCACGGGAACGGGAGGCGGGGGGGCAAAGGTTGATGGAGTAGCAACCGGAACTGGAGCCGGTGCTGGAGCTGGAACCGGAGCACTTGGTGAAGCAACTACCGGAATGGGTGGAGGGGGTGGAGCTGGCTCTACGGCAGGTGTCAGGGAACGCAGGAAACTTTCGGGGAGGACTGGTTGATAAGTATCTTGGGGCGAAGTGACGGCTCGGGCTCTTGTGGGAGGTGTGACGACCGGGATACTGGGCTGAGAGACTGTCACCTTAGGCTTAACAAAAGGCAAAACTTGGGGCCGTACAATAATTGGCTTGGATTCCACCGGAGCCATAAACTGTAATCCTGCCATGGAGCTCTCTATAGATTTCTTCTCGGTAGGTTTCTTTTCGGGAGCTGGTGGAACATCATCAAGAAGTCCACTGAATTTGGACGTTGGGGAAGGTGATGAAGGGGCTGGGGAAGGTTGCGGGTTTGGTAAGACTTTTTCTTTACGAAGAAATTCCTCAAGATCATCTATCGGCACGTCAGGTTTGGGTTCTTCAATTCTTTGGATCGCAGGAGCAGATGAAGTTGAAGAAACAGGTTTCGATACTGGGAGAGGTAAAGTTGTGTCACTCAGAGTAGCTCCTTGATTGTCCAGATTTTGCAAATACTGCTGCTCGAAAATGGACCGCATGTTTGTCATCTTTTCCTGATGCTCTTGCTTGATCTCGAATAGCTCTTTTTCCATTTTGTTGCGGTCTTCAATCAACTGCTCATAGTTTTTCTGAAGCTTATCGACATCTGCAGATTCGGATAAGGGATCAACTCCACTGGCAGCTTCAAGCTGCTTCAGCTCCTTTTTCAGCTTATTCAATTCATCATGCTTGTCCATCAATGTCCGAATCGTATCCTCGGAGCTGTTGGGCTGGTCCCCACTACGCTGCCTGGCCAAATCACTTTCGATGGCCTTGATCTTTTCCCGAAGTTGGCGGATGGCGAGATCCTCATCCACGCCCTTGTCCAAGTCAGCCATTATGGTTGTTTCCACATCGCTGAGCAAGGGTTCATCCGATAGACGCGTACCCGATGCCTCCGCTTGGCGAATGGCTTCATCCAAAGCACGAAGAGTTTCTTCAGCTCGATCCGCGATGTCAGATGCGAACAGCATTGATCCGCTCACGACAGGTAAAGCGACCAATGCAAGAATGACTTTGACGTTCGAGGGCTTTTCGTTCCTAGGGAGAAGCTTTTTGGAAAATTTGGGAGTGGGAAGCAATGACATCAACTAATTAGGGATTGGCTTATTAAGTCGGATTCTCATGAAAATAGTTTAGAAGTCAATTCAGCACAAAGACGTAAATTTTTCTCCATGTGTTGACGTTTAGAACTTCCATTTCGTTTTACAGGGACGAAAATATACAGTCAATTGGACGTAAAAACAGCAAATTCATGAAAATCATTTTAACAGGTGGTACCGGTCAGGTTGGAAAATTCCTTGCCGAAGCGTTTCTGGCTCAAAACCACGAGGTCGTCGTCATCAGTCGATCTCCGGTTCCATCTCCATGGAAGACGGTTCAGTGGGATGGCTTAAACTTGGGAGACTGGGCGGGGGAAATGGATGGAGCGGATGTGGTACTCAATCTGGCTGGGCGAAGCGTAAATTGTCGCTACAACAAAGAAAACCAAAGACAAATCCTTGAATCCCGGACCAACACCACCCGTTTGGTTGGCAAGGCAATCGAAGCCGCCGCTGCCCCTCCAGAATTATGGATCAATGCCAGCACCGCGACCATTTACTCCCATCGCTACGATTCACCCAATGATGACATCACAGGCATCCATGGTCTCAATGACTCCAATCTGCCGGGAATCTGGAAGTTCAGCGTACGAGTCGCAGATGCCTGGGAAGGAGCGATGGATGAATCCAACCTCCCTTCCACCCGTAAAATCAAAGCCCGAATGTCGATGGTCATGGGCTCAGGGAAAGGCAGTGTATTTGATGTGTTTACTGGTTTGGCATTGAAAGGGTTGGGTGGCAGCCTTGGCGATGGGAAGCAGTATGTTGCCTGGATTCATGAATTAGATTTCCTGAGAGCGGTAGAATGGATGATCAAGAACAAGCAATTGTCTGGAGCCATAACGTCTGTTCACCAAACCCGATTCCAAATCACGAGTTTATGAGTGAACTACGAAAGGCGGTTGGGGCCAAATTTGGATTACCCGCGACCAAATGGATGCTGGAAATCGGAGCCTTTTTTCTGAAGACCGAGACGGAGCTGTTATTAAAAAGCAGGAGAGTCGTGCCCCAACGCCTTCTTGATGATGGGTTTACATTTCAATACCCAAACTGGGGGGAAGCCGCCAGGGAAATACGGGAGAGGCACAAGAAGGGAATTGGCTTCAGCCCGGAGATGCGAAAAGAGAGCTGACGGACTAACGAAAGGATTGTTGGCATGCGATTTCCAGCCCTTGAAGCGTAAGATTGGGATGATATTCACAATCCGCACCAAGGACTTTCTCCAGAAACGGAGCTTTCCCACCAGTCAGCAACAAGGATGCAGGAGGACTGTCCGGCTCTTGTTTCAGTAAATCCTCCCGAATATGAGAAAGGATCTCCTTGATCATACCTGAATACCCAATGATCCCCCCAATCTCCATGGCTTGCAGTGTCGATTTTCCAATAGTGGACGAAGGCCACGGGGCTTTGCGGTATCGAATTTCCGGCAATAAGGCAGTCTTTTCGTGCAGGTACTCCCGCATCAGGGAAAGCCCTGGAGCAATGACGCCACCAACATATCCCTTCTTCAATGACACAATGTCAAAGGTCGTAGCCGTGCCCATATCAATCACGATGGAGGGAAGTGGTGCAATATTGGAGGCTCCAATGGCATTAGCCAGACGGTCCTGCCCAATTTCCCCAGGATTTGGATAATCAATTGGAATCGGGCAAGTGTAGGAATTCAAGTTGTATACGTTGAAGCCCGCGGCCCTGGCACTCACTTCCACAAATTCATTGTAAGTGGGCACAACTGAGCAATAGGCCAAATGGGTCACGCCAGAAAACTCCTTCAGTACTTCTGAAAACCGACTTTCCAACTCTGTGGTCAAGATTCGGGATTCCTGCTCAATTTCGCCGTTCTGTACACGGGCAAGGTGGGCTGTGGTATTTCCAATGTCCAGCGTGAGGATATTCATCACATCTATAAAATAATATATGTTACAGTGGTTTCAGAGTAACATCTCCTGCAGAAACCGCGACAGTCGTCTCTTCCGTTACAACGAGCAAGTTCCCATTTTCGTCAATTCCATTAGCCACACCTGACATAGTTTGAGTTCCACTTTGCACCTCAACCGCCTTATTATTCAATGCATCGACCAAACCAAACGCATTCTTCAAAGCCATCCCGGCTTCCGGTAACTGGCAATCTTCATAAGCTCGCAGCACTGCTTTGAGCACTGACGTCGT
>Ga0181585_10004039_pt1 | contig 12807 bp, 14 predicted proteins | sample 071ome_29_FD_132469 | JGI IMG/M metagenome (GOLD analysis project Ga0181585, IMG submission 132469) | Coastal salt marsh microbial communities from the Groves Creek Marsh, Skidaway Island, Georgia - 071407BT metaG (megahit assembly) | ecosystem: Environmental > Aquatic > Marine > Intertidal... | reverse complement strand
GATGTTTCTCAAGTTCTTCCAACTTTAAGGGGATTTTTTCATGACTGCAGACCTTTTGGATGTATTCACGCTCTGAATCTGCAATTTTTTTATCCACTGAAGCGCCCAACCAGAGCAAGTGAACAAGCGCTTGAGGCTCATCAAATTCCATCTATCGATCTATACTCCAGGCCATGAATATAGTGTTTCTGGTAATTTTTAAACCGGATTTGCTTCGATAGTTTCTTGTTCCAGAGATTGGTTCCATGTCATTATTTTGCTGACCTGCTTCAGCAAACGACTGAAATAAAAAAGCAGGGTTCCCCATCCGTGAAAAAAGAGAATACTGAATTTACTTGGAGAATTGTTCATTTAATGTGTCCAGTTTTGGAAGGCATAAAAAGAAGCTGAAAATATGACTGATAATCCAATGACCAGGAAAAAGTATTTCAGCATACCATGTGGATATGCCCTTTTTGTGTTTTGAGTGCCTCGAATCGGCTTGGCAAAATCCTGAATCATGATCCTTAATATATGTGTCCTTAAAAAATTGATGATTCACAATAGTGATAACATAAAGCTTCAACTTTAATGCCAAAGAGTTTTTAGTTTGTTGAATTGAAAGATTAAGAAACAAAAAAAGGACCTTTAGACTTAAGCAAACTGAGAATCAGTTTTTAAGGATTCCCTTGATACAATAGGCAATCACAGCGGCTACCTGTTCGGGAGATCGACAAACTGCTGCAGATGATTGATCAATTTCTTTGAGCGCATGGTCATGTTCCTCATCGTGAAGGAGGATCAAGGACTTGTTCAGGGCGTGAGCGATTCCGGCTTCAAAAGCGGCATTCCACTGTTTGTATTTTTTGCCGAAGCGTACAACAACAATATCTGCTTCCCGAATCAATTTTCTTCTTCGGATACTGTTCAACCCTGCACCCTTATGGTCATGCCAAAAGCTATCACTTTCGCTGCCGAGTAAAATACTCCCGCAGTCGTCACTGTCGCTATGACTTGTGTTCGGTTCGGAAAATTGAATCGGGACTTGGTAGGTATTTAAGACCTCTTTGATCTGTTCTCGCCAGTCACTATGAATTTCTCCAGAGAGATAGACGTTCCATGGATTTTCCTGAAAGGCTTGTTGTTGTATGTCTTTTTTTGCATTCATGGTTCTGGATTTTGAGCAATATAGAAAAAATGGCTAATGGGATGAATGGATCCTCCAAAAACGAAAATTTGGAAGAGATATCGGGCTATCTGAAAAATTGAAGTTGTTTCAGGATTTTCCTGGTGAGAAAAACTTGATACAGAATAGAAGTCAAAACAAGTTCATGCAAGTTAGGCATGCCTCCCAAGATTTATTTTTCTGAAAAGAAACTGGAAAGCTGAGCTTGTTCCTGTAAGCTATGATTCCTTTAAATAAAGCTATTATTTAAGTCTAAAAAAAGTGACTTATGCAAGAAACCTCTGCATGGAAGCGGAAATAGAGGGTAAAAATCATTTTTTTATGAATTCTTTTTGATCATAGGATGGATGGTGCTACGGGAATTGCATAAAGGAACAAGTCTGGAAATCCTAACAGCAGAGCAAGTCTGGCAGGGATGACCCAGTCCCGAAATTGAACTTAGCTAAGATAAGAGTATGAGTGTTGGTAAACTGACCGGACCTAAAAAAGCAGCGATTCTGCTTTTAGCATTGGGAGAGGATGCTGCAGCAGAGGTGTTGAAAAACCTGGAAGAAGTAGAAATCCAGCAGGTAGGGTATTTCATGACCCGTTTCACAGACATCGCTCCGGAAGAAGTCGATATCGTCCTGGAAGAATTTTACCGGAATTCGGTAACCCAGGAAGAAGGCGTCAACATCAATGCCTCTCCGGATTTTGTCCGAAATGCCCTGAACAAAGCGGTTGGTCCGGACCGGGCCAAAGAACTTTCCGACAACCTCAGTGCTACTGGAGAAGATTCAGGGCTTGATGCCTTAAGGTTCATTGAACCGGTCATGATTTCTAACTACATCCGTAATGAGCACCCACAAACCATTGCGCTTGTTCTTTCTTATTTGAACAATCTGGAACAGGCCTCGACAGTGTTAAGGACCCTACCAGAAAGTGTACAGGCCGATGTCGTCTATAGAATGGCCGTCATGGAAAGCATCCCTCCAGGAGTGGTTCAGGAAATGAATGATGTGTTGACCGAGGAAATGAAAGCTGCAGGTAGTGGAGGCGCAAAAGTTGGAGGAATAGAACCGGTTGCAGAAATCCTGAACTCGGTTGATAAAGCCACCGAAACCAGGATCCTATCAACCATTGAAGAGTCCAATCCGGACCTTGCTGAACAGATCCGAGAATTGATGTTCACATTTGAAGATCTCGCTCTTATTGATAGCAAGCAAATGCAGACGGTCATGAAAGATGTCGACCAGGCCGATATGGTTCTTGCTCTGAAAACTGCAAGTGATGCGATTAAGGAACTCATTTTCAGCAGTATGTCAACCCGTGCGGCAGAAATGGTCCGCGATGACTTAGAAAACCTTGGACCAGTCAAAGTTTCAGATGTTGAGGCTGCTCAGCAGAAAATCATCAAAGTGGTGAAGAAACTTGAAGAAGACGGCACGATTGTTATTGCTGGTGCAGGCGGTGGAGATGTGGTATAAAAAGAGTTTGATGATTTTTCGAACATTATTTCGTGATAATCATCAAGTGGCTCCTGGTAAGGAGCATTGTTTAGTTTAGGTCTGTTTTTCGGTGCTATGGATGCTCCGAGGGTTTCAGACCCCATGAAACGAAAGGATAATCATGGCAGTAGGAACGGTAAAATGGTTTAATCCTACCAAGGGATATGGATTCATCCAGCCCGACGGAGGAGGCAGTGATGTTTTTGTACACAAAAACGATCTTCACGGGACCTTTATCAACGAAGGGGACCGAGTTGAGTTTGAAATTGGTGAGGGACGAAAAGGGCCAGCGGCTCAGGACGTTCGAAAACTCACTGATTAATCCCCCTTCCAATTAATTTCGGGGTCCCGGCACTTCTTCCGGGTTGTGATCGTGTGGGCTGCGTCTTTTAGGCTCATTCCTTTGGCCCCGTTCTTTCCTTTTTATTTTGTGATCCGCTAAAATTATCCGGCAGGAAGTTCGTGAGGATCTTTGGCAGAACCGAAGAATCATCTTTAAATGAATGATCTTTCAGCCCTTAGAATTAAAGTTCGTAAAGAGTTTTTTTGAGATAATTTCTGACGCTAGGATCCTGTTTCAGGAAATCCATTAGTTCCTGCATTTCAAGAAGGATTCCGTCTTCGGATTCAAAAGGCTGGTCTCGGTTCCGTTTGTATTGAAGTTCCCGAAGCCGTTGAAGTGCGTATTTTTTTGAAAGCGACATACTTTCTTTATCTTCAACTTCAATGCCATGATCGAAAAGGATTTCATCGATTGCGTAGTTTCTCCCTTTTTTGAAGCTCTACTTGATATTTCAGCAAGCCGACATCCCATACCGGTTCTTTTTTCCAACGATAATTTTGATTGAAAAATCCTCGCATCTGCTCCAGGATGCATCCTTTTATTTTTGCAGGAACAGGTTTTTTGGGGTTAGCTTGACGCATACAAGTCCGAATCAGTCTTTCTGCTGTGATATCTCTGATGATGAGGTATTGAAAAGCTGGATGAGTGACCATCAATTCTACTGAAAGAATCAGATGTGTCTGTCCATCCTCAAGTTTTTCACGAAGGGTTCCGAATTTGAAGGATTGGTATCCATAAGGCCTGTCAGGAGTTTTTAGCACTTCCTGGTAACGTGATTTTTCACTCACTCCCCTGAGTAGAACACAACTTTTTATTTCCTGGGGTGTTTTCCATAGTTCACGACATTCATCCAAGGTTTTTGCTCCAATAAAGTTTGTTTGGAAAGCACAACCTAACAACAAAAAAACCAAACCGGATCTTATTGACGGTTTTTTGAAAAATGGGAAAAAAATCAAAAGAAAATTCAGTGAAAAAGGTTTTTCGTAGGATCTGGAATTAGGATGAAATGAAAACATCTGTTTATCATAAATGCAGATTCTGACCCTTCTTCTATGGCAATCATTCTTTATCTTTTTCCTCTAACCTGAATGAAAATTGACATGAGTGTGCAAATGAATGAATGGGGGCAGCCGATTGGATTTTCAATAAAATCGAGGAAGCCACCGGTTTTTCCTCAAGGAATCGTATTGGAAGGTAGGTTTTCCCGATTAGAACGTTTCCGTTCGAATCACCCTATGGAAGAGTTGTATGAAGCCTTTGTCAGGAAACAGGATGAAAGCCGTTGGACTTACCTCCCTTATGGACCTTTTGAGAATTTCTCAGATTTTCAAAAATGGGTCCATCAATTTGCGCTTGAGCGGGAACCTCTATTTTATTTGATTTTTTCCAACCAAACTCAAAAGCCTTTGGGACTGGCATCCTATACTCGAATAGATCAAGAAAACCGAGTGATTGAGATTGGTCATCTACATTTTTCTGAAGGGCTTCAACAGCAAACGGCAGCTACAGAAGCCATGTTTCTGATGATGGCCCATGTATTTGAGTTGGGCTATCGGAGATATGAATGGAAATGTGATTCTCTAAATCTTCCATCCTGCCGCGCTGCGCAACGTCTCGGTTTTTCTTTTGAGGGGGTCTTCAGGCAGGCAAGGATTTATAAAGGACGTAACCGGGACACAGCCTGGTTTTCGATCATTGACTCAGAATGGACTCAATTGCGTCGAATCTATGAAATATGGTTGGAGCCAACGAATTTTGATTCAAATGGGTTTCAAAAAAAATCACTTTCTGTTTTAACAAAACCTTTGTTAAAAAACTCAATGTCCTGAGTGAAAAAATATAAAGTGGATCATTAAGATCGGAATCGATCAGGAGAAAGATCAGCAGCACGGACTCCAAGGAGACTGACATCTGGAGGGAATTCTTGATTCAAAATCATTGCAGCAGCAACTCTTGAGAGCGCAGGAGACGTCTGGATTCCATACCCTCCCTGCCCTGCGAGCCAGAAAAACCCGGGGTGGTCTTGGTCGAACCCAACAACGGGTGTTTTATCCGCGACAAAGCTTCTCAATCCTGCCCAGGATTTACTCACTCGCTTAATTGGAAAATTCAAAGCCTTTGTAATTCTTTCAGCAGCAACGGCAAGATCCCAGTCCTGGGGCCTAGCATCCTGGGGTTCAACAGGGGTTTCATCAGCCGGTGATCCAAGTAAATCTCCCCCTTCTGGTTTGAAATAGAAATTTTCATCAATATCCACCACTGCCGGCCAGGATCTGCAATTGATTCCTTCTGGCGGTTCAAAAAGCATTGCCGTTCTTCGTTTAGGTATTAGGTTTACAGGAGCAACTCCACAATTTTGAGCTACTTGGTCAGCCCATGCACCGGCGGCATTGACCAGGATTTCTGCATGGATCTGAATTTTGCCCGCATCAATAACCCAACTGTTTCCGCTTCGATATGCCTGCTCCAGTGCATGTTCGTTAAGTATTTGACCCCCTAGCTTTCGAAGTCCTTTTAAAAAACCCTGATGCAGGGCATTGACGTCAATATCCTGGGATTCCGGTTCAAAAACTGCTGCCTCCAAATAATCTCTTTGAAGAGAAGGGACCCGTTTCAAGGTCTCTTTTTTATCCAACCATTGGACATTGGGACAAAGTTCTTGGGTTTCATAATAAAACTGTTCTAGATTTTTTAATTGATCTTCTCGGGCCAACATTAAAACGCCACGAGGATTGATTAGAGGATGCTCTGTAAATCCAGAAGGAGGATTTTTAAAGAAATCTCCACTCGCTTTAGTTAATGCCCTAATTGTTCGATTGCCGTAACTTTCGGCATACAGTGCTGCGGAACGACCTGTGGAGTGGTAGCCGGGTTGTTCTTCCATCTCAAGAAGAAGAACCTTACCGTGCGCCGCCAGATGGTAAGCAACAGAGGCTCCAGCGATACCTGCGCCAACAATCAAAAAATCAGTTTTCTGGTCCATGCTTCGATTTAAAATCTACGAGAATTTAAACTGAAGCATTTTCTTCGCTCACCCATCTAGACGAAGGATTCGCGCTTTTTTGAAAACTTTCCATCGGCGTGCAATTTTGTTTTTCTTGAGTTGTGCTTCTTTTGACGTTTCATAAAAGCCTAATCTCAGCCGGTATTCAGGCTCCAATGTTTTTCCGTCGATTTTTCTGGAGAGGAAACTGAAATCGTTTAAGGGGACAAACCGAGCCATATCCTCAAATGCTTTATGTTGTTGGAGGTAGGAAGGGAGTTCAATCACCCAGGGTTTATTTCGAGGCTGCTTCAGGTTGACCAGTTCCCGGGACATTTCTCTGGAATCAGGTATGACCGGCCAGAATTTCTTAGGAAAATCTAGAATTTTCCCTAGGCTTTCTTGAATTTTTAATCCTTCTTCCAAGGCATCTTCAGTATTCTTGAAAAAGCCAATCCTAACCCGATACCTGTATTTCTTGTTATATGTTTCTTCTGTTCTCTGAAGATAGGTATAGTAACCTTCTTCGGTCAGGAGCCTTGCCCAATTTACAGCTATTACAAACTCTTCTGATTCAAACGAACCCAATTGAAGAGAATATTTCCCCTGTTTCTTCCTGGAGAGAATGTCTTTCCTTGCATCAAGTTCGGATCGGAATTGGATTCGAATTTTATCCCCGCTAAGAGCCCATTCCCAATCTCTAGATTTTTCTGGAGTCAGTGGAAAATTGATTTTCAAATGGTTCTGAACGGAAAGAGTCATCCATTGATCGAGAGGTTGTTCATTGATGTTCGTGTCAAATATCTGAAAAAAAGATTCACCGCTTTCCTTCAAGGCTGAACGGTCTGAAATTGGAATCGGACCGAGAGATTCTCTGATTTCACTAATGTTATCATTGCTGATCAAAGTGGTATTTGTGATGGCTTCAAGCATGTCCTCATCCAAAAGAAGATCTTGTTGAATCATCACATCCTGTTGCAGGTCGTAGGTCTGGATTCTTACCAGACGGTAGGCGGCAAATGTCAGCAGAATGACACCCAACCAGACGAAGATCAGTCGTGACCACGAAACATTCTTATTCACGATCAGGCCGAGATGAAGTATTTTGTCATGCTTAAATGGTTAAACAGATCTAAAACAGGAAGTAGATGGAAGTGAGTGAAGGTCTTCTTTATCTTGGTGGTATTTCAGCAGACTCCTTGCTGGAACGATTTGGTTCGCCTCTTTATGTTTACGAGGAAGATGTGCTGATCAGCAGATTCAGAAAGATGAGAAATTGTTTTCCGCCTGATGAAGTAGACATCCATTATGCCATGAAAGCAAATTACAATCCATCCCTGCTGAGTCTGCTATGTCGGGAAGGAGCCTGTATCGACGCGGTTTCAAGCGGTGATGTGAGAATGGCTCTGGAAGTTGGTTTTGATCCCCATCGGATCCTATTTACGGGAAATAATTCAAGGTTGGAAGAAATCGAATTCAGCATGTCCAAAAAGGTTCCTGTAAATCTGGGTTCGCTCGAATTACTCGAACTCTACGGAAATCGTTTTCCGGGAACTTCAGTATCGATCAGGGTTAACCCCGGAATGGGTGCAGGTCATCACTCACACTGTATCACCGGAGGACCTGATTCAAAATTTGGCATTTACCGTGACCGTCTTGCTGATGCTTTGAAAATCTCAGAAAAGCATGGACTAAAACTCTCTGGCATACATTCTCATATTGGAACGGGAATCAGGAAAACGGAGGCCATGATCGAGGCGATGGATTTAATCCTAGATTCTGCTAAGCATTTTCCTGAGTTGGAATTTGTTGATTTTGGTGGTGGGTTTGACATTCCCTACCGTGAATCCGATGAGGAACTTAATCTTGAAGAACTTGGGCAAAGGATGCGTCAACGTTTTAGGGAATTTTGTAAAAATTACGGAAGAGATCTGAAGATGAAAATCGAGCCGGGACGCTATATTATAGGTCCGGCAGGAGCTTTATTAGCAACGGTAACCAACATAACAGAGACCCCTTCCAAAAAATTTGTAGGAATCGATACCGGATTCAATCACTTGATCAGGCCGATGATGTATGGTTCTTATCATCGTATTGTCAATGCTTCAAAGATGGATGCTCCAAAAGAAAGCGTTGCGGTCGCTGGAAATATTTGCGAAAGCGGCGATGTCTTTACTGGAAAGGGGCAAGATGCGATAAGAAAAATTGGAGATCCTAAAATTGGGGATTGTATCGCAATTTTAGATACCGGAGCCTACGGATTGTCAATGGCTTCTCAATATAATCTTCGAGAATTACCTGCAGAAATTTTAGTTAAGAATAAGAATGTTGAAATGATTAGGAGAAGGCAGGACTTTGGGGATTTAGTAGTTAACTTCAATTGGTTTGGTGGATAAGTTCAATCTGGTTTGGAACTGGTTTTATGTTTCTTGACCAAGCCACGCAAGGTCTTTGCCGTCAGTCAAAACCAGTCGGGTAATCCGAATCTTGGTCCGTAGAAATAATTGAATCCTACCCAACCAACAATGAACAAAGATATCAACGCCCACGTAGTAATACTCATTCAATTCTTAATTTTTGAATGTTTTAATTGAGCCAATATGTCCGATTGGACTTTACGGAGATGTTCATCTTTTCCAGCTTTTGATGCTTCGACTAACATTAAAGCGAAGTAACGAGAGAAGTTCATAGTGTTAATATAAGAGCGAGTTATTATATTTAATAATAATACGCTTAATTAATTTGATTGGTTTTCTCTCGGAAAATGTTTTTCTTTAATTTCTAACAGAACCTCAAGACAGGAGTTTCCTGAGATGTTGTCCCAATTTTCTAATAAGAATCTGAGTGAATTGGGGAAACGAAAAAACCTAATGAAAAATTTTTGAGAGATTGAGACTATATTTATTTCAAGTTTTGTTTCTCGACAAAGGGAAAGATTTTTGTGAAATCACTATCAGGTTCTTCCCTGGAAAAACGTTCCCAGAAATCCTGGACCATTTCTCCCAGTGTGGTCAGGGTTTTGGTTTTCTTCACAGATTCTCTGAAGAGAGTTACATCTTTTGACATCATCGTGTTGCTGAATCCAGCTGCATATTGCTGACTTGCTACCTGTTTGGGGAATTTGTCCAGGGTTGCGGAATTGACTCCAGTGGAAACGTTCAGGACTTTGAACATTTGTTCTGGGTCGAGCCCTTGATTGATTCCGAAAGCATAGGCCTCACTGGTGGCAAGCATTGCGGTGCCGGAAAGAAAATTATTCAACAGTTTCATCGCCTGCCCCTGTCCGCATTTTTCCCCTAGGTAAAAAATATTGGAGGACATGCTTTTGAGGATATTTTCAAGTTCCCTAAACCTGTTCTCAGGACCAGAAACCATGAATGTCAAAGTCCCGGCCTTAGCCCCTGACTGTCCTCCGGAAACCGGACAGTCGAGGTATGTGATTCCTGAGTTATCCAAAACCTGCTGGACCTGATTCACCGCATCAATGCCGATGGTAGAGGTGTCGATCACGGTATTGCATGAGGTCTGTTTCATATTTGATAGTTCCAGCACAGTTTGAATGACATCACTACCGTCAGGAAGACTCAAAAACAGGGTATTGCAGAACGCAGCAATTTCTTCCAGGGACTCACAACATAGGGCGTTTTCAGGAGCTCTTTCTTTCGTTCCTGCGAGATCAAAGACACTTAGTTTATCGACAGACTTTGACAGGTTTGTTGCCATAGGGCCCCCCATACTGCCCAATCCGACAAATCCAAAAGTTTCCAGGTTTTCCTGGATTTGTATGCTCATTTGTCTTTCTGCTCGTTCAGAACTTCCTTAGCCAATCTGAAGCTTTCCACACCGGCTGGAAAACCACAGTAACCCGAGATCTGAAGAAGGACGTCCTTGAGTTCCTCAACACTAACACCATTGTTGAGTGCTCCGCGAAAATGGAGCTTGAATTCATGGGAACGTCCTAATGCGGCGAGCATTCCAAGGTTGAGAATGCTTCTTTGTTTTCGGTCCAATCCTTTCCCGCTCCAGATTTTACCCCAGCAATATTCATTGAGAACTTCCTGAAGTTCCCTATTAAAGTCGTCGACCTGACTCATTGATCGTTCGACATAATCAGCTCCAAGCACTTCCTTACGGTTTTCAAGACCTTGATCATGAAGTTTTTTATCCATTGGTGTTCCTTTCCTCAAGGTTAATCATAATGGTATTTTACAAAATCTGAATTTTCAGCGTTTTATTCCGTTTTTTCTTTTTTCATCCTGACTTTTCCTCCTTTCTTCTCCTGCAAGAGCAAGTGCTTCGAGATCTCCTTCACGAACAGCCATGTAGTTTTCTCTCCATTCATTGGTGTCCCAGTTGAAAGGAGTCTGGACGGTCGTTCTTGGCAAAGACGCGGATTCAAAAAGTTCGAGGGCCATATCGAGTAATTGCGATTGCATCAGAAGATCCCTGGGTTTTCCGCAGGGATTGCCCAAAGGGAAATCAGTGAAAAGAAACCGGGGGACACCACACTCTTCAACGATATCTCTGGCAGATCCCATGATGACGGTTGGGATTCCTCCTTCTTCAAAGGTCCTGGCTGCCAGGCTCACGACCTGGTGGCAAACGGGTCAGACAGGGACAAGGAGCAAAGCATCCACATCATCTTCCCTACACCAATTCAGTATTTGATTTGCGTCCTCGAGTGTTCTCCGTTGACTGTAATCGGTGGGTATCCCATAAAAACGTTTGGAAACTGAGCCGACCTTCTTCTCAGAAATTTTGCTTATCAACGTTTTTAAAGGCAAATAGCTACCAAGATCATCCATGTTGGTGGCTTCCTTGTCCCATGACACATCGTCGGTATTCAGGCTTTCTGGGATAGGATCAGAGGGTGCGGCATAAGGCTGTTTCGGTGGTAAAGTCGGAACACCCTCGGGTTCCTTTCCCGGATGAAAAAAAGCAGTGGTGACAATTCCAACTTTGGATTCAGTAATAGGTCTGTTTAAGGGGCTAAAAGGTGTATTCTGATAATGAGCCCAGCCATAAGGAATTCGGTATCCCTGAGCTGCATAATATTCTCGGGACTTGTCAATGTAACTGACAAATGATCGGTGAGCTTTTCGTTGGATCGACATTCCGGTTATGCTGAAGGTTTTATTTCAGTCAATTAGCTGGTTCAATCAATGGTGTTTTATTTTCATCGCATTCCAACAGAATTACAGTTTGAATGCAAAGCGATCATTAAAACGATTTTAATCAGATTTTTGTTTCTGAATTTCTCAATAGGTTAGGACACACAGCTTGTTTCTGGCACATGTTATTGCATGAAACATAAGAATAAAAAAAGTCCAATGCAATGAAAGCACATTAATGGATTGAAATTGAAACTGAAATTAATATTCATTCTTTTCAAAGTATGTTTCGTTTTTTCTTTGGTTCAAGCAGAAGAACTGAAGGGTTTTCGTCCTGAAATGCCTGTCTGGCTTCAGGAACGGCCGAGTTCTTCAAAATCAGAAGATACCAACGCGTTCCACCCAAGAAGACCCTACAAATGGTGGAATGCAAAGCAAATGAGGGACACCCAGAGAGTGCTTTTTGGGATCATTTACGATGAAAAAGTACAGCGCAGGTCGATGGAGGTTTCCAAGGAACGTTGGAAGCAAAGCGCACAAACTGCAAAAAACTGTTCGATTCATCGCTGCGGGGACTGATGAGGAAATCTGTTTTGCTTCTGGTTTTTTGGGGAATGATGATTCCTTTAATGGTATGGGCCGAATCACCCTGGGAAATGGACCCTAAAAAATACCGCCCTGCTCTACCGCCATGGTTGGTTCCACTCAACAAGAGCGAATCCTCTAATCAACCGAATGCTTTCCATCCAGAAATCTACCTCTATTGGCAGGAACAGCGAGTACGAGGTGATCAGCTCAAAATCCAGCAAATGATTAAAGAGGAAAGACGAACAGGAATGAGACAACACACCCGCCTCAAGTATGATTCGCAATCCAAGATTGCAAAAAACTGTTCCATTGCAAAATGCAGTCAGTAAGCACGATCATATTTTACTAGTAAAATCTATCCCTTAAGGAATCTAAACTGCATGGATTAAAGATCGTTCATTTACAAATGAAATTTAAGATCTGAATTCAGTGTTTTTTTCCAAATTCTTTCGTATTCCTTTCTACTTTTCCGACTTTTCTTGGAAAAAATATCCCTATTTGCTGAAGGGGAAGTTAAGAATATCCATCCTTTCCGGTGCAATTCTATTCACATCTGCGAGTTCTTTGATTGCTCAAAACGCCGTTCCGAGTGTGGATCATGATGGAAACGTTAATCCTGCATTGATCGGTCTGAGTGATCGAATTTCGGTGAATCTGGTCGGTTCTTCCTACAAGGATGAAGAAAGTTATTTTGATACAAAGATTTATGAGACGAGCATGACTTCCTCGCAGGGAAGCATCGGTTTAAGAAGCCGTTTACTGAATACGGTATTGGGATTATCCACTTCCAAAGTTCAGATGGTAAAGGTTTCAGACGGGAGGAAAATTACGGAAACTGAAAGCAGAGCTCCAAGTTTTCAGGGGTCATTGACACTTTCCCGATATTTATCATTTGGAGCAGGACTGATCAGGAACAGCAGGGACTACAAGAATTATGATAATTCTAGCCTCAATGGAATCAGAATGATCGACCGCTATAACGCGGGTGCGGTTTTAAACCTGGGGCCTCTTTTTTTCGGTTATCATCAATTCATTAACCATTATGGAGAATCTCCTGCAAGAGTTGCCTTTAGTAGACGCGGGACCATTACTTCGCTAGGCGTGGTCGCAGGGAGTTTATGGGGGGATAT
>Ga0181585_10004036_pt1 | contig 12808 bp, 14 predicted proteins | sample 071ome_29_FD_132469 | JGI IMG/M metagenome (GOLD analysis project Ga0181585, IMG submission 132469) | Coastal salt marsh microbial communities from the Groves Creek Marsh, Skidaway Island, Georgia - 071407BT metaG (megahit assembly) | ecosystem: Environmental > Aquatic > Marine > Intertidal... | reverse complement strand
CGTCATTCGCATCAACGACATGCTGTTCATGCATGCCGGTCTTGGCCCGGACATGCTCGACAAGTCCATCACTGCTATCAACGACACGATCCGCGCCGAGATCCTGGGTGCCTACGATTACAACAACAGCCTAGGGGATTCACAGACCGGTCCGTTGTGGTATCGCGGCCTCGCACAGAACCCGGAAGCCGCAGAAAGTGGACATGTACGGTCGCTGCTGAAGACCTACCAGGTGAACAAGGTGATCGTCGGGCATACGCCCGACCTCGGCATCATCACGCCCCGCTTCGGTGGCAGTGTCATCATCACCGATACCGGCATTGCCGCCTATTACGGAAGCCACAAGGGCAGCCTGCTGGTGGAGAATGGTCAGAAATTCGCGCTGCAGAACGGGGAATACGTCCCGTTGCCGGTGGACGAGGAAGGCATCATTCCCTATTTCCGGGAGATGCTGGAACTGCAGCCGGACAACCAGCGTCTTGCCGCCCGGATCGAAAGATTGCTGAACCCGCCGCCTGAGGAAACCGCAGAAAACGTCAGTGCGGACTTCAATAACGACGTTATTGAAGAAGCTGCCGAAGCAGTTATTGAGTAGACCCTACTCGGCAATGATTTGCTCTATCCATTCCAGATGACTGGAAATCCGTTCGTATAACTGGATGGTGCCGTACAGGCCCTGTACTTCTGGGGGTTCGCCGACTTCCAGTTCTCCCAGGGCGATGCCCACCAGCATCGGACCCTCATCAGTTTCGAGCAGCGCTGGCCCGCCGCTGTCGCCGAGACCGGGAATGCCTTCCAGTTCCAATGCGTCGTTACCCGGTTCGCGCGGGTCGTCGAAGACGAACGACAGCCACTGTCCCGCCTCCTCCACCCGGTTCTGCGCCCGGCGCAGGCGACCATCGTTGTTGCGCATGCCCAGTGTGCCGATGCCGGTAAAGCCCCAACCGACCAGTGACAATACCTGGCCGGTTTCGTTGACATCGTGATTCAGCCGCAACGGCGCGATGCTTTCAACATCGCGATCCAGCCGGATCAGCGCCAGGTCGACATCCTGCATCTGGTCGCCGGTGTCGTGCCGGGGATGCATGACCAGTGCCGCTACCTGGTATTGCTTGCGGGCGATGGTCAGGGTGTATTCCTCCTGGCGGGTGACGGCGTCCAGCAAGGGAGTTTGCCGGGCGCAATGGGCGGCAGTGATGGCCCAGTGCGGGCTGATCAGGGTGGCGATGCAGATCTTGTTGTCGAAACCGGTGTGCAGGTAGAACAGTTGCGGGTAGCGGGAATCATCAACCCGGTAGCGTCGATCGGCCTTGTCATGGCGGATGATGATGGCCTGCGCGGTCGCGAATGGAAGCAGCAGGACCAGGCAGAGCAGCAGTCGTGTGTATGGAATGTGCCTGCCCATGGGATTAACGTGGTGCCGGCTCAGGCGTCCTGCCTGTCGGAGTCTTCCTGTTCCTGGATGCGGTTGAGACCGATGTTCGGCTTGTACTTGTGCTTCGCGGAATCGCGGATGACCACCCAGGTGCGGTAGACGAAATAAAGAATACCGATGACGATGAAGGCGAGAATGCCCACGATCATCCACTGGTCCTGGGTCATCTGGCCTGGATTCATGAGTGCTTCGAGCATGGCTTGTCCTCCAAAAAGTGCCGATTATGAAGAAACGCGCCGCCGAATGCCAACCGCGGGCGAATGTGCGCGTCAGGTGCCGCGATTATCCTGCTGGTTGATGGCGCTGATATACAGCTCGATCTGCTCCAGCCGGTCGAAGGGATCGGACAGCTCGAGCAGGGCCTGCTTGTCGCGATTGGATATGGGCAGCAGTTCACTCAGGCGCCAGGCGATCTCCCGCAGGTTCTCGAAACTGATGTCGAGCTTGAGCTCCTCGATGGCGGGATGCTTCGACAGCCCCTGCAGCAGGTCGACATACTCGCGGAACTGCTCGCCCACGTCGACGGGATCGGAATCCACGGAATCGAATTCCCGGAACACCACCTCGGCCTTGCACAGGTCGTTGCCCTCGCGCCAGGATTCGATGATCTTGAAGGTGGTGTGACCCTCCACCGTGATGCCGAGCAGGCCGTTGGGCAGCTGGTTCCAGTCCACCACGTTGCTGTAGGTGCCGATGCGGTGGATATCCAGCTTCTGACCGGGTCGCGCCACCTCGCTGCCGGTTTCAATGAGCACCACGCCGAACCCGGTCTGGTCCTTCAAGCACTGGCGAATCATGTCCACGTAACGCGATTCGAAGATCTGCAGTGATATCCGTCCCTTGGGAAACAGAATGGAATTCAGCGGAAAAAGCGGAATGGTTTCCAAAACTAACTCTGCCCAATATACCTTGTAGGCCGGAAAAGGCCCGAAGGGCCGTCATCCGGCAATGAGTTCAATTATTGTGTTTGCCGGCGTTCTTCGAACGCCATGCCGGATGACGCTGTGCTCTTCCGGCCTACCTCTCGCTTGGCATCAAGGCATCCGCGAGCCGCTGGTGAATGCCTTCGAAGCCGCCGTTACTCATGATGACGACATGGTCGCCGGGAATGGCTTCGCTGACAACCGCATCGATGATCTCATCGGTGGAAGCGTAACTGCGAAAATCCGTTGCCGCCTCCCTGCCTATGGCATCGAGATCCAGACGCGTGGCTTCCGACTTGTACCAGATCACCAGGTCTGCACCTGACAGGGATGCTGCCAGGGTGCGTTGATGGTAACCTATTTTCATGGTGTTTGACTGGGCCTCGATCACGCACAGAAGCCGGCCCTGTTCGCCGCTTCCAGTGAGGCGGGCGCGGAAACCGTCCAGCGTGGTCTTGATGGCGGTAGGGTGATGGGCGAAATCGTCATACAGTTTCACACCGCCGTATTCGCCCAGCAGCTCCAGGCGCCGCTTCACCCCTTCGAAGGCCGACAGGGCCTCGCAGCCTTTGGCCAGGCTGACGCCGGCATGGGCTGCGGCAACCAGGGCTGCCACTCCGTTCTGCATGTTATGATCGCCCAGCAGCGACCATGCGATCTCTGCGTTGTCATCGCCGTTGGTCACTCGGTAATGCGAGCCCTGGCTGTCGAGACGCTCCACCTGCCAGCGGGCGTCGCCGGCACCGTCCAGCGAGAAAAAGGTCTGGTCGCTCCAGACGCCCCGGCTGAACACGGCAGCCAGGTTTTCGTTGCCCGCCGGTGAAATAACGAGGCCATTGCGCGGAATGGTTTTTATCAGGTGGTGGAACTGGGTCTGGATGGCACCGAGGTCCGGGAAGATGTCGGCATGATCGAATTCGAGGTTGCCAAGGATGGCAGTCCTGGCATGGTAATGGATGAACTTGGAACGCTTGTCGAAGAACGCGCTGTCGTATTCGTCCGCCTCGATGACGAAATAGGGCTGCCTGCCCAGGCGTGCGGAGCAGGAAAAATTCTTCGGCACGCCGCCGACCAGATAACCCGGCTCCAGGCCGGCGTACTCGAGGATCCAGGTCAGCATGCTGGTGGTCGTGGTCTTGCCATGTGTGCCGGCTACCGCCAGCACCCAGCGGCCCTGCAGCACATGCTCGGAAAGCCACTGCGGGCCGGAGGTGTAGGGCAGGTTATGCTCCAGCAGGTATTCCACGGACGGATTGCCGCGCGAACAGGTATTGCCGATGATGACCAGGTCGGGGATGTTGCCGGGCGTGGTGAAGTGGGCGGGATCGTAGCCCTGGGAAAGTACGATACCCTGCTCTTCCAGCTGCGTGCTCATAGGCGGATACACGTTCTGGTCCGACCCGGTCACTTTATATCCCAGTTCCTTGGCCAGAACGGCCAGGGAGCCCATAAAAGTACCGCAAATGCCCAGAATGTGTATATGCATGGACGCCGATTGTCTCAAATTGACCAGATGCAATCTATTTGAAATATATGAATCGAGACTGGACACCAATACGGATTACATACCCTGGGTGAACACCGTTCACCCGGGCGTTCGCCTTGCAGAACGCCCGACAAGGCGTGGCGCTGGTAGCGTCGCGAACGATGGCCAGGCTAGGCAAAAGATTTTATGGAGGTCGGGCACGGTACTGTAGTACGGTCCCTGACCCCGGAAAATCTTTTAACGCCGCATGGCCGAGCGTAGCAGCTACGGCAATCCTGTTTCCGGCCGCCACAATTCAGTAGAATAGTTCGCTTGTCTTCAGGAGCTCCCCATGTCAGGCAACAATATATTTTATGCCCAGTCGGGCGGTGTCACCGCCGTCATCAATGCCAGTGCCTGTGGCGTCATCGAGACGGCACGTGCATTTCCCGGCCTCGGCAAGGTGTATGCTGGCCGCAACGGCATCATCGGCGCCCTGCGCGAGGAACTCATCGACACCAGCCTGGAATCCGTCGATGCCATAGCCGCGCTGCGCCACACCCCTTCAGGCGCCTTCGGCTCCTGCCGCTACAAGCTCAAGGGCATCGATGAGAACCGTGCCGAATACGAACGCCTCATCGAGGTGTTCAAGGCCCATGCAATCGGCTACTTCTTCTACAACGGCGGCGGTGATTCCCAGGATACCGCCAACAAGGTCAGCCAGTTCAGCAAGTCCATGGATTACCCGATCACCTGCATCGGCATTCCCAAGACGGTGGACAACGACCTGCCTATCACCGACAACTGCCCGGGATTTGGCTCGGTCGCCAAGTACGTTGCCGTGTCCATCCGCGAGGCTGGCCTCGATGTCGCTTCCATGTGTGAAAGCTCCACCAAGGTTTTCGTGCTGGAAGTGATGGGCCGCCATGCCGGCTGGATCGCCGGCGCCGCCGGGCTCGCCGCCGAACAGGAAGGTGACGCTCCGCATGTCATCGTGTTCCCGGAAATCCCGTTCGACAAGACCGCCTTCCTGGCCAAGGTGAAAAGCAGCGTCGACAAGTACGGTTACTGCGCCATAGTGGTTTCCGAAGGTGCGCACTACGAGGACGGCACCTTCCTCGCCGACCAGGGCACCCGCGACGCCTTCGGCCATGCCCAGCTGGGCGGCGTGGCGCCGACCCTGGCCAACATGGTAAAGGATGAGCTGGGCTACAAGTATCACTGGGCGGTGTCTGATTACCTGCAGCGTGCCGCGCGCCACATAGCCTCGGGAACCGACGTGGAACAGGCCTATGCCATGGGCAAGGCCGCCGTTGAATTCGCCGTTGCCGGCAAGAACGCAGTGATGCCCACCATCGTGCGGGAAAGTTCGGTCCCCTATAAATGGCATATCGGCGAAGCCAACCTCGGCGATGTCGCCAACGTGGAAAAGAAAATGCCGCGCGACTTCATCACGGCAGACGGCTTTGGTATTACTGCCGCAGCGCGGGAATACTTTGCCCCGCTGATCCTCGGCGAGGACTATCCGCCCTATCTCAACGGTCTGCCGGATTACGCACGCCTGCAGAAGAAGCTGGCGGCAAGGAAACTGCCCGCCTGGCAAGAGAAGTAAGCGCAGGTCCCGATGCTGTACGACATCTTCTCCATCATCGCCCCGGTCTTCATCTGCGCCCTGATCGGATATACGTGGGTCAGGAAAGGCGTGCCCTTCGAAACGGGCTTTGTCTCCACCCTGGTCATGAACGTGGGCGCACCCTGCCTGATCTTCTCCACCTTCATGGACATAGAGCTGTCGCGCTCGGCCTTCCTGACCATGGCCGGCGCCGCCTTCATCACCATGGTGATCTTCGGCGTGGTCGGGTTCGTGGTGCTGAAGTTGTTCAAGCTCGACCAGCGCTGCTATCTGCCCGGCCAGATCTTTGCCAACGTGGGCAACATGGGTCTGCCTTTGTGCCTGCTCGCTTTCGGCGACGAAGGTCTCGCCCTGGGCCTGACCTATTTCACCGTCAACATCATGTTCGGCTTCACGGTGGGCATGGCCATTTCATCGGGCAAGCTGTCGTTCAGCGAACTGATGCGCAACCCCATGTTCTGGACGGTCATCGTCACGGTCGCACTGATGTTTGCCGGTATCAGGGCGCCCGCGTGGCTGTACAACACCACGGACCTGATCGGCGGGCTGACCATTCCGCTGATGCTGATTGCGCTGGGTGTTTCGCTGGGAAGATTCAAGATCACCAGCTTCAGGCGCAGCGTTTCACTGTCTGTGCTGCGTCTTGGCCTTGGCTTCATCACCGGCAATGCCATCGCCACGCTGATGGGTATGGAGGGAGCGGCTCGCGGCATCCTGATCATCGAGTGCACGATGCCGATCGCGGTATTCGCGTATCTTTTTGCCCTGCGCTATGACCGCCAGCCGGAAGAAGTGGCGGCAACTGTCGTTATCTCGACACTGATGTCCTTCGTCATGCTGCCGGCGCTGCTGTGGTACGTATTACCTTAGTCACCAGTCACCAGTCAAAAACAGGATCAGTCATTCATTGCAGGGGTCAGCACAGGATCTTTATGCGCATACGCAATTCCCGGCTCTTATTTGGACGTTGCGCGTAATTCTGGAGACTGGCGACTGGAAACTGGCGACTTGAGCAGGGAAGCTGCGACCTCCGCCGCTTCCCTGCCCTTGGTCAGCAAGTGCTCGAAGAAAAATGCATGATGCGCATCCTGCCAGGTTTCTTTCGGCGTCAGCACGACCGATAGCACCGGCAAACCCAGTTCAAGCTGGATCTGCATCAACGCACTGACCACCGCCTGTGCCACGAATTCGTGGCGATAGATGCCGCCATCCACAACGAAACCTGCGCCAACCGCCAGGTCGTAGTCACCCTGCCCGAGCAGCTGCTTGCACTTCAGGGGAATCTCAAAGGCACCAGGAACACGAAAGTAATCCACGTCGGCGTTGACGCCCAGCGCTTCCAGCTGGTCGGCGAAGCCGAGACGTGCCTGGCCAACGATATCCTCATGCCAGCAGGACTGGATGAAGGCGATGCGGGGTCGGTTGTTGCTCATGCGTTGCTCCTTACTGCTTTGAAACGGAGCATGGATGACAGGGAAAACGCGCTGGAAGCACACAGCAGGACGCTGCATGTCTCCATGCGTGAATTCTCTCTCATCCGGACTGTCACCGTCGGCTTCGGATTCGCACCGAATCTGCTGACCTCACCAAACCAGGTGAGCGCTCGCGGGCTGAACAGGCTTGCCTGTATTACCGCCGGTAGGGAATTGCACCCTGCCCCGAGAATCAGGAAATTCTACAGAATTCAGGCGGCAACGTCACTTTAAGAAATTATCTGAAACGCAGAGGTAAGCGCCAAGACGCCTTACCTCTTGCCTCTTGCCTCTTGCCTCTATCAGGGTGCGAGCCGGTGAATGTTCCAGGACCTGTCGCCCTGCAGTTCGTAGACAAACCGATCATGGAGGCGGTGCTCGCCGCCCTGCCAGAACTCGATCTCGTGGGGGATGACCCGGATGCCGCCCCAGAAGTCCGGCAGCGGCACTTCGCCTTCGGCATATTTCTGCTTCATGTGGGCAAGCTGGGTCATGAGGAAATCGCGGGAGGAAATCTTGCGACTCTGATCCGATGCCCAGGCGGCGAGCTGGCTGTCGCGGGGACGCGAGAGGAAATACCTGAGCGATTCGGCGGCGGGTATCTTTTCAGCACGGCCGCATACTTTCACCTGCCGGTCGAGAGCATTCCAGGGAAACAGCAGGCTGACCCTGTCGTTGCCTTCGATTTCCTGTGCCTTGCGGCTGCCGTAGTTGGTATAGAAGATAAATCCGCTGTCATCGTAATGCTTGAGCAGCACAATGCGTTGGGAGGGCTGGCCGTCGGGAGCTACGGTGCCCACAACCATGGCAGTGGGATCGCCCAGGCCCGAGGCAATGGTCTGGTCGAGCCAGAGACGGAACTGGGCCAGCGGGTCGGCCTGCAGGTCTTCCCGCTTCAGGCCGCCGGCAGTGTATTCGCGCCTGAAGTTTTCGATGCTCATGGGCAGGCTGAACTCAGAGCTCGAACCGCTCGTCGTACACGCGTTCGTCGAATTCAAACGTACGCCAGGCCTTCAGGCCGGTACCGTGATCGAAGTAGCCGCGGCCATGTTTCTTGTTGGCCGCCCAGGAGCCCACGTACTTGGTGCCGTCAGCCCAGCGATAGGTGCCTTCGCCGTAAAAGACGTCGTTCTGGAATTCGCCGTAGTAGTTTTCGGTATTTTCCCGCAACCACGTCTCGGTGTACTTGTCTTCGCTCCAGTCTGCCACCTTGAATGCCTGAACACCCATGCCATTGCGACGATCGTTGCGCCACTCACCCATGTAGACATTGCCTTCCTTGTCCCATAGCGTGCCGCGGCCGTGTTTCTTGCCGTTCAGGAACCGCCCCTTGTAATACTCGCCTTCATCGAAATAGGTCAGGCGGCCATAGCCGTGGAATTCACCATCGAGGAAATCGCCGCGATAGGAGCGCAGGCCGCGCTCGGTCTCTTCGACCAGCGTACCCTTGCCCGTGACACAATCGCCGCTGACACAGCCGAGCTCTTCGGGACGGCTGGATACCTGCGCCGATGCGGAAAAAGAAATCACCAGCATTGCTGCTGCCAGACTCTTTAGTGCGTTTTGCATGATGGACTGCATGTGAATGTGCATGCCTGCTCCAGAATTCGCTATTAACAGGGCCGGAAACGTCATTTCCGGGAGGTATTCCGGTAGGAATAAAGAGTGGGGATTGTAGCGGAAATTTCAATGCTGGCCTAACCCGCTCCTCCCGCCTGGTCAGACGCAGGGGAGGCCCCCGGGTTTACCAGTAGTTTTCCGTCGTGATCTGCCCGGGCTTGCGGCGCAGGTTTTTCTCTAACCCGCGCGCCTTGAGGAGTTCCACGGCATCCTTGACCATGTCCGGGTTGCCGCACAGCATGACCTGCGAGTGCGCGGCCGACAGCTCCAGGTTGACCGCCTTCTCCAGGCTGCCGTCCTCGATGGATGCCGGTATCCGGCCCTGTATCGCGCCCGGCACCGCCTCACGGCTGATGAAAGGCTGGAAGCGGAAACGATCACCATACTTGTCAGTGAACCCTGCGATGACATCCTGGTATTGCAGGTCGTTACTGGACCGCACACCCTGCACCAGCACCAGGTTTTCGTATTTGCTCCAGGGCTCGTCAGTTTTCAGGATGGACAGGAAAGGTGCGATGCCAGTGCCCGTGCCGATCATCCACAGATCGCGCGACCCTGGTACTTCGTTCAGCGTGAAAAAGCCGTTGGCGGGATTTTTCACCAGCACCGTGTCACCCGGCTTCAGTACGAACAGCGCATTCGAGAGCACGCCGCCCGTGGCCGTGTAGAAAAAGAATTCGAGGGGTTTTTCGTGCGGGGAACTCAGGAAGGAATACGGCCTGGCGACACGCTCGCCGTTTATTTCCAGCGCCAGGCTGGCGAACTGCCCGGCAGTAAAAGGATCGATATCGGCATCGATTTTCAGGGAGAAGAGACTGTCATGCCAGTGAATGTTTTCAATGACCTTGCCTTCAAGCCAGTCAGACATACGCTCCTCCTTCTCATTATTCTTGAGCGATAGCTTACCAAAGGGGGGAGCAGAGACAAGAGTTAAGAGGTGAGAGACAAAAAATACCTCTCGGCCCTTACCTCTTGTCTCTTGCCTCTTGTCTCTTGCCTCTGATTTAGTATGCTTGCCCCTCGTCATTTCATTCGCACCAGGATTTCCAAATGAGTTGCAAAGTCGCTTTCATCGGTCTCGGTGTCATGGGTTTTCCCATGGCCGGTCATCTCGCCAACGCCGGCCACTCGGTCACCGTCTACAACCGCACCCAGGCCAAGGCAACGCAGTGGCTGGAGAAATTCAAGGGTGACTCGGCAGCCACGCCTGCCGAAGCGGCGGAAGGCGCCGATTATATTTTCTCCTGCGTCGGCAACGACGACGACCTGCGCGAAGTCACCATCGGAGAGCATGGTGCGTTCCAGTCAGTCAGGGCCGGTGCAGTATTCATCGACAACACCACCACCTCCGCTATCGTGGCCCGCGAATTGAGTGCTGCCGCTGCCGAAAAAGGTTTCGGCTTTATCGATGCTCCGGTGTCCGGCGGGCAGGCCGGCGCCGAGAACGGCAAACTCACCGTCATGTGCGGCGGCGACCAGGCCGCCTTCGACAAGGCCAGGCCCGTGATCGAAAGTTTTGCCGCCAGTGTCAAATTGCTCGGCCCCTCCGGCTACGGCCAACTCACCAAGATGGTCAACCAGATCTGCATCGCCGGTCTTGTCCAGGCCCTGTCCGAGGGAATCCACTTTGCCAAGCATGCCGGCCTCGATGTGGAAAAAGTCATCGACGTCATCAGCAAAGGGGCCGCACAGTCCTGGCAGATGGAAAACCGGTACAAGACCATGATGAACAATGAATTCGAATTCGGATTCGCGGTGGACTGGATGCGCAAGGATCTCGGCATTGCCATGGAAGAAGCCGGCAAGAATGGCGCCACGCTTCCCGTCACCAAAATCGTGGACGGCTACTACGCCAAAGTGCAGGAGATGGGCGGCAATCGCTGGGACACTTCCTCGTTGATAGCACTGCTCGAAAAAGGCTGACGCATCGCACTGACCGGGCAAGCAATTCGCTTTATAAACAATCGGTTAAATTTAGCAGGGGTTATTGACGCGCCTGTTTTTTATGGCTACAGTCAGCCGTGAATTAGGCACGCCTGCTGTTCATTAATGCCGTAAATTAGCGCCGTAAATAAGCAGTTGCTATATGGAATTACACGACAGTCACGCCCACATTCTAAGACTCAACATTGCTGGTCACCCCATCGAGTGGCTCACCTGGCAGGAAGCCACTACCCTCTACGCAAGAGAACTCATCACCTGGACCCTTGGCGACACCATCCGCAAGATCCATGGCGGCACCTCGCGCCTGACCGGTGAACAATCCTGTATCGAACTGCACAGCATCGTGGCCTGTGCCGGCGAGCTGCACCACGTCCAGCCGAAAATTCCGGCGCTGAGCAACCGCATCCTGTTCCGTCGCGACCAGAACCTGTGCATGTACTGCGGCAAGGAATTCATGGACAAGGATTTGAGCTGCGATCACATCATTCCGACTTCGCGCGGCGGCTCCAACACCTGGATCAACGTGGTCGCTGCCTGCCGGCGCTGCAATCATTTCAAGCAGGATCGCACGCCCGAAGAAGCACACATGGAGTTGCTGGCGCTGCCTTACGAACCCAACCCCGCCGAATATCTCGCGCTCGTGAATTCGAAACGTATACGCGCTGACCAGATGGAATTCCTGAAATCGCAGTTCTCCAAGAATTGTAGACTTCAGTAGCTACTCCGCTCGACATCTCTTCGTTAAAAAAATTTTCCAAAGCGGTCATTTGCCATATGCAAACTCCCGGCTCTGAAAAATTTTTTGCCTCGACCTGCCATCGCTCGCGACGCTACCAGCGCGGTGCAGATAAATGCATAAGAATATTTAATCCTTGAGAAACTTGTAGACGATGGACTGGAACAGTTCCGGCTCTTCGCTGTGCAACCAGTGGCCGGCGCTGGTAATGGGAGTGATGGTCGCGTTGGGGAAGCGTTTAAGAATATCCTTTTCGTTTTTCTTGAGGATGTAGTTCGACTTGCCCCCTTTCAGGAACAGCACTTCACCCTCGAAGACGGCATCGGCCGGCACATTGTCGATCAGGTTGTTGTAATGCTTGCGGATGGCGTCCAGGTTCATGCGCCAGGTGTAGCTGCCCAGATCGTCTCTGACCAGATTGGCCAGCAGGAAATCCCGTATGCTTTTTTCCGCAATATATTCGGACAGTATCTCATCCGCATCCTGCCTGCCGTCTATGAGATCCAGGTTAAGCGCCTTCAACCCGGCAAGGATTTCTTCATGATGAGGTTCGTATTTTGACGGCGCTATATCCACGATCACCAGCTTCTTGACCAGGTTGGGCCATGTCAGGGCCAGTTGCATGGCGGTCTTGCCGCCCATGGAATGACCGATGAAGCTGGCGCGGCCGATGCCGTGCAATCGCATGGTGTCACGCACATCCGCGGCCAGCAGGTCGTAGGACATGGCATCTTCCCACTCGGAGCGGCCATGGTTGCGCTGGTCCATGCCGTATACCTTGAAGGTATTGGCAAAAACCTTGGCATGCAGGCCCCAGTTGCCCTGGTTGCCAAACAGGCCATGCAGGATGACCAGCGGCTCTCCTTCTTCAGAATATTGCTTGCAGAACAGTTTCATGACGCAAACCAACCTTCTGTGCTACACAGTTGTCAGGTAATACGAACTCAGGAAAGATTATCCTTGATCCACTTCATGACATCATCATGGTGAGTCTTGGTGTTCACCTTTTCCATGATGTGACGCACCTTGCCTTCCGTGTCGATGATGAAGGTGGTGCGTTTCAGGCCCATAAATTCCCGGCCCATGAATTTTTTCAGCCCCCAGACACCGTACTTGTCGGCCACCTTGTGGTCCTCATCAGAAAGCAGGGTGAAGTTGAGGTTGTCCCGCTCGGCAAACTTGGCCAGGCGGGGATACGCATCGATGCTCACGCCCAGCACTTTCACGCCCATTTTCTTCAGGGCCTTTTCGCTGTCGCGGATGCCGCAGGCCTGCACGGTGCAGCCGGGTGTCATCGCCTTGGGATAGAAATACAGCACCACGGTACTGCCCGAATAATCCTTCAGGCTGTGCTTGTCACCGCTCTGATCCTGGAGGGTGAAAGCCGGTGCCTTGCTGCCAATCTTGGGTAACGCCATGGGGCCTCCTTTTTATGGGCGTGAAGGATAACCCCGAGCCCACGGCGCGTCAAAATGGATTTTACGGGTTTGTGAGGGCGGCCAGTTCGGCTTCCAGATCGGCGTCAGGATAGCGCGCCAGGAACAGGTTCGCCTCGGTTTCGGCCGCCCCGGTATCCCCGG
>Ga0181585_10004024_pt1 | contig 12822 bp, 15 predicted proteins | sample 071ome_29_FD_132469 | JGI IMG/M metagenome (GOLD analysis project Ga0181585, IMG submission 132469) | Coastal salt marsh microbial communities from the Groves Creek Marsh, Skidaway Island, Georgia - 071407BT metaG (megahit assembly) | ecosystem: Environmental > Aquatic > Marine > Intertidal... | reverse complement strand
TTGCAGCAGAACATTTTGTAGAATTGCTTGCAGATTTTGGTACAACAGACGAAGCTTTAAAAAATTCATTAGGAAATTGTAATACACTTGATATTGCAATTTCCTATTATTTAGACATAGACGAGGATGAAGAATATTGAAAGGTTAAATGGGTTGGTACAGCGAAGTCTCGAGAGACATTGGCAAAATTCCAGATGCTATATTACATTTTGAAACTGAATTAAGAGATGCAAAACTTGAATGTAAGGTCAAAGGTAATGTTGAAAAACTTGCTGCAGAACTTCCAGGCATCGTAGAACATCGTTTTAATCAATTGCAAGAAATAGAAGCTATATTAAACTATTTAAATATTGAACTGAGAAAATTGCGGAGCTCTTTTTTTAAAAAATATTTAGAAAATTACCAACGTGCTTTATCAAGTCGTGATGTTGATAAGTATGTTGATGGAGAATTAGATGTTGTTGATTTTGAAAAAATAGTAAATGAGTTTGCTTTATTAAGAAATAAATGGTTAGGAATCCTTAAAGGATTAGATCAGAAACAATGGCAAATAACAAACATTGTTAAGCTACGAGTAGCAGGTATGGAAGATGCTTCCTTATAGAGTGTAACCTAATATCTTAAAATCGTCATAAAAATATTTTTTAATTATGTTATAATCTTCAGAATCAGAAAAATATTTTTCCATATATAAACTGTTATCTATGATACCAACATTATTCTTTGGTAAAGGCTGTTTAATTTTAAAATAATTTTTCATTTGTTTTTCAAAGTTATCTTCAAATTTAAAAATTTTTTTTACTAAAAATTTGTTAGTTTTTGGATGCAGTAAATATTCTACTTGTTTCTTCCAAGGTTTATGTCCATTAACAAAATTTTGTTTTGGATTTCGTATAAAAGTTTTAAAATCACAAGCTACTACATTTAAAGCTACTAAAAAATTATAATAGCTTACAATCCTTGTAAATGGGTTTCTTACAATTGTAAAAAAATTTCTTTCTTTTTCTGGATAAGCACTATGCCAATCATAAGCAGTAGAATGTTGCTTAGTGTATCCTTTGTGCGGGCTGTATCTACCTAATTTGAAAGGTACTTTATTATGCCTAAGCCAATCAATTACACTTGTGCCTGCGGTTTTTGGAATGTGTATAAATCTAATCATTTATCTCTCTTGCCATTACTTCCTCATAAATATTTTCAAACGCTAATTTTCTTTGGGGACCTTTAAAGTCTATTAAAATGTTTGTTGGATTATCTTTCAACAATCCTCCTTTCCGTATGCCTTTAACAAGATTACCATATGTAAAAAATTTAAAAATTAGTCCATCTTCGCTTTTATAAACATTTTTTTCTTTATGTTTCATATAACGATTAATAACTCTGTATCTATCTAATAAAATTGTTAAACTATTTTGATCACCATACCAAGATTTAGTTTTATCATCTAATCCACAAAAAATATCATATCTTTGAACAAAAAAATTATTTACTTTGTGTCGATTATATTCGTTTTTATTGACTAATACAACTGTATTATTAACATGGTCGCCATTCATCCAAACACCTATATCAAAATATTCTCCTAGAAAAAAATTTCTAACATTATTACAAATTAGATGATCAGCACCACACAATATCATTTTACCAGTATGATTTGTAACATAATCTGTATTACTTTTTGTCAAGCTTTCCATTAAGTTTAAATTAGATAAATTACTCCTAAAGATATTTGGAAATGACAATTGGGTTGTAAGATCTGTAGCAATCTCAAATTCTGCTAGCACACCTGGGTTAAATTTGATAAATGTGTTGTAAAATTTTTGCAAAGCATTTTTATAATCAAAAATAGAATGCATTTCTTTTAAATTATCTGATTCACAACTAACATTTAATTCTTTAAAAAAAGGAACTAATTTAATAGGCATTTTATAAATTTTCTAAAATAATTTCAGAAACTAAATCTGCATTTACTGTAGGATACATTGGTAAACTTAATTCTGTAGAAGATATTCTATCAGTAATCGGTAAAAACTCATTTGTATTATATTGAGAAAATTGATGTACAGGTATAGGATAATGTATTTTTGTTTCTACTAATGAATTTATATTTTTAATTAATCTAGATCTATCATTTACTAAAATAGGATAAACATGATAGCTATGATATGCATCAATTGTAGTATGAATAAAATTAAAATACTTATTATATCTATTTGCAACTTCAAGTTTTTCTAATAAAATATCGTTGTAATTTTTTAATTTAATCCTTAAAAACTCAGCTTGAAGATTAGCCATTCTATAATTATACCCAATAGATTTATTGTCCCATGAGCGTAATTCTTTAATTTGCTCTGCTAAATTAAAATCATTAGTAACTATGCAGCCTGCATCACTTAATGCTCCTAATCCTTTCCCAGGATAAAAGCTAAAAGTACCTATAGTACCAAAATTGCCAACTTTAACATCATTAATTCTACTACCATGTGCTTGTGAACAATCTTCAACAACATGTAAATTATATTTGTTAGCAATATTTTTTATAGCATACATATCGCAAACATTTCCATACAAGTGTACTGGTATTATAACTTTTGTGTGCTCAGTTATCTTACTTTCTAGATTCGCTGGATCTAATAAAAAAGTTTTTTCATCTATATCAACAAAAACTGGTTTAGCATTACAATATTTTATTGCTGCTGCAGTAGCCCTAAAAGTATGAGAAACTGTAATAACTTCATCGCCTTGCTTAATACCTAAAGCTAACAATGCTAAGTGTAATGCAGACGTGCCGCTTGATACTGCTACACAATAGTTACTATTATTCCATGCTGCAAATTCTTCTTCAAAAAGTTCTGTATTAAAAACATAATTGTTACTTCTAATAACTTTATCGGCTTCACAACTTAACTCGTCAAATAAATTTTTATGTACAAAATCTAAATCATAATATTTAATCATTTTATTTTTATTTCTACAGTTTGATATTGTCTATAATTATGAACAACTTTTATAACATCAACATATTGAATCTGTTCATGTAAAATATTTTTCCTTATGTCTAAAATAATTCTACTATTATCGTCACTGTGCTTTTTTATAAAAGTAATATAATCATATACAGGATAATGGAACCCACAACTAAGTATACTATAAATTAAATCAAATTTTACATTTTCATCAAGCTTTAAATTACAAGCATCTAAAAATTTATAACGTAAATTTCGCTTATCAAAAGATTCATGTAAAGATTTTATTGTATTATAAAATTTAAAATTTTTACTAGGACCATACCCTACGTCTCTTTTATTTTCTATTGTTTTAGAAAAATCTCCATCGAGTAAATATAGATTCGAATTATATTTTCTCTGAAAGGATTCACTCTCATATGCTAAACCACATCCAATATCTAGAATATTAATTGGACTAATGTTTAGATAATTATCTAAAATTTCAAAATTATTTTTTTTATATTCCTGATGTGTTGTAGTTTGCCATTTATTTAACCATTCTAGCATAGCAACCATTCCATCGGTTTAATACTATATTCAATACTCGTTAAAGGAGTTGTACGTTTTTTTATTGATTGCAAAAATTCTTTAACACCATTTTCTAATGCTTCTGTAGTTGAAATATTAGGAACAATTGTTCCACTCAAGCTATTCATATTATAATCTTTATCAATAATTCCAGTTTTGTATATTTTAATTTTTTCATTAGATAAATCATCATACACAACACTTGCGTTATTTCCTGCTAGTATAATATGCCTTTTTTTAACAGGGCTTACCCAGTTGCAATTAATATTAGCCGTAAATTTATTGCTAAATTTTAAATTTAAAATTACTTGATTTGCAATATCTACTACATGATTATTTTTAATTATCTGTTTATCTAATAATTGTAAATTTGGATATAAAAAATTAATTATACTTACATCATGGATAGCAAGGTCCAGTAATACATCGATATCTGGTTGAAATAAACCCAAACTTATTCTTATGCTATCGTAATATAAAGGATTTCCAATATCAATCGTTTTTAATTTTTGTACTGCAGGATGATAACAAAATGTGTGATCAACAAATACAATTTTTTGTTTTTTTATTGAATATTTCTTTAGTTCATTAGCCTCATCTAAAGTTTCACAAACTGGTTTTTCGATCCAAACATCTTTGCCAGCATCAATGGCTTTAATTGCTAAATCAAAATGCGTTTTGGCTTTTGTAGCAATTACTACTCCTTTTACCGAATCATCTTTTACTGCAAGCTCAAAATTATCAGATAATTTTGTAAAAGGAAATGCTGTATTTGCCTCTGCTAAATTTATAGGATTAACATCACAAATCGAACTTAAATGTTTTTGAAAATTCCTTGCTAAATTCTTACCCCAATAACCGTATCCAACTAATAATATCATCGAGCATACTTTCTTTGTATAGGCCAAATCCATTCTTTAATTTGAATTTTTTTAGCAATAACAAGTGTAATTAATTGTAAAGGCACGGTTTTTTTTGTGATAGTATTTTCGTCTATAAACTGATTATTTCTTACATACAGTTGTTTAACTATTTGAAATCCATTAAGTTCAAACCCATCTCTGTGTGCTAACGGGCAAAAATTCCAGTAACCGTGATTTAATTTTGTAACAGGAGCGGCTGTGAGTATAACCCCGTTTAACGCAACAGCATCACACATATTTTTAAATGCTTGACCTACATTAAAACAATGCTCTAATGTTCCTGTGTCTATTACTAAATTAAATTTATTTTTATAAATGTCAGGCAATGGTTCATTTAAATTTACAATTTCTTCAAAATCTCTATGTTTTATGCTATCAAAAACTGTAGGACGAAAATTATGATGATTTAAAATATAAATGATATCAAAAATTTTATCTAATGAAGATTTATGCCATGCTTTTATATTTTGTTCATTGGTATCAGTAGGTATAGAATTTACAAAGGATAATTCATATACGCTTGTTAAAAAAGAACTAGAAACTAATAAATCAGGATATCCTAAACATAAAACATTTTTTTCCTGTTGATTAGATTTCAAGTATTGGTGTAGTTCTTGAAAATACCAGTTAGATATGCCCATATTATCCTATGTGTTTAGCAGGATTACCGGCATAAGTACCGGCTTTAGTTATGTCTTTCGTAACTACACTACCTGCTCCTATTACTACATCATCACAAATTTCTACAGGTAGGATGGTACTATTGCTCCCTATGTAAACTTTGTTTCCTAATCGAGTAGGCAAAAAATTTTTACTTAGTTGTCTATTAGTAAATTTATCATTAGTGAACATTACTCCATGGCCTATAAAACAATTTTCGCCAATTTTGACATTAGTACATATAAAGGTATGACTTTGTATTCTTGTATTTTTGCCTATTAATACATCTGATTGTATTTCAGTAAATGGTCCAACAAATACATTTTCTTCTAAAGTGCAGCCATATAAATTTACAGGCTCTATAATAATACAACTATCATGCTTGAATAATTTTTTTTCCATAAATTATTTATATATAAGTATATACATAGAAGTTAGGAGCTGAGTGTGTATCAAGGACCATACAAAATATTCATAGGATACGATTCGAGAGAAGATATAGCTTATCAAGTTGCAAAATACAGCATTGAATCTCATTGTCCTAGAAAACATTTATTAGATATAATTCCCTTAAATATCCATCAACTACGTGATCAAAAATTGTATACTAGACCTGACGATCCGTTAAGTTCTACTGAATTTACGTTTACAAGATTTTTAATACCGGAACTTATGGACTATACAGGTTGGGCATTATTTTTAGATTGTGATTTTTTATTTAAAGCAGATATTACTAATATTTTTAATTATTTCGATCAAAGTAAAGCGGTTTTATGTGTTCAACATGAATATAATCCAAAAAATAATATAAAAATGGACGGAAAAATACAATCCATTTATCCTAGGAAAAATTGGAGTTCTTTAGTTTTATGGAATTGCGAACATCCAGATAACAGGAAAGTTACAAAAGATTTAGTCAATACAGCGACTGGTCAATATTTACACAGGTTTCAATGGTTAGCAGATGATAAAATAGGAAAAATACCAAAAGAATGGAATTGGTTAGTAGATTGGTATAAAGAACCTACAGACGGGTATCCTTGTGCATTACATTACACAGAAGGAGGTCCTTGGTTTGAAGCACATGAAAAATGTGGTTATGCATTAGATTGGTTATTAGAAGAAAAAAAATATCTTAACTATGAGAGGAAAAAAAATAAAATATTTCCTAAATTAAATTGGTTAGAGGATTTGCCTATTGATAGACAAGAATTAGTTAAAGGTATTCTTAATTATGCAGTTGATCCTAATAATTATTATTTGGATTGTAACTTAGAAAAAATAAAGGATATGGTGTTCTCTATGGGAAACAAAGTAGCAGCAATAAGTAGTGAAGGCGGTATTAATTACGGTAACAAAGGTTTACCGTACGACGGGTTATTAATTAGTTTTATACTAGGTACAGGAGGATATATAAGCGATTATGATAAAGAACAAAATACAACAATACCACTTGTAATTAGAGGCTTAGGAGGTGGGAGTAGGAAAGCGTTGCAATTGTGTTCAGCAAAAAATAGAGATTTTTACGCTATCGATACAGGATATTTTGGTAACGATAAACATAAAAGATTACATAGAATAACAAAAAATGAATTACAAATTACGAGTGAAATTAAAGAACATGAACTAGATAGGGCAAAACGATTTGGTTACAAATATAAAAAACAAACTAAAGGCAGAAAAATTTTAATTTGTCCTCCAAGTGTAAAAGTAATGGATTATTTTCACCAACCTACTCCAGAAGTATGGGTAGAAAATGTAATACAACAATTAAAACAATTTACTGATAGACCAATAGAAATAAGACTAAAACCTATAAGGTCTGAAAGAGTAAGTACAAAAACCATACAGCAAGCACTAGGAGAAAATGTGCATTGCCTAGTTACATACAATAGCATTGCAGCAATAGAAGCAATGATGGAAGGAAAACCTGCTATTGCATTAGGTCCTAGTGCAGCTCAAGTAATATGCGAAACATCTTTAGCTAAAATAGAAAATCCTAAATTTCCTACAAGACAAGAAATGGATGCATTCATGGCACATCTATCTTACAATATGTTTACAGAAATAGAAATGCGATCAGGATTTGCATGGAAACAATTATATGAAAATAGTCAGCTACCTCAATGGCATCCCAAAAAGAAATAATAACCAACAAAAACCATTAATCTTACATAACTTTGTTGAAGGTGTAAAGAAAAATGGTGACGAAGGAATCCTTCATACTGGATGGCACCCAATTCCATCTGATGTAGGAGTCATCCAGGGATTTGTACACGACGATGGTAAGCAAGCTCCACATTTAGTTTGTAGGCAAAATGTTTTAAATTATTATGCTAAAAATAAAGGACGTACTGTCATTGCTGATAGTAATTTATTTTTATATCTCAATAAAACTAATCCATTAAATTATTTAAGATATAGTTTTGATGGCATTTTTCCTAACACAGGATTTTATTTTACCAAAGTTATAGATTCTAATAGATGGAAAAAAATTAGTAGAGATTATGCTTGTTCTTTAAAAGATTACAAACAAGGAAATAATTTACTGATTTGTTTACAACGAAACGGAGGATGGAGTATGCGAGGGCTTTCTGTAATAGATTTTTTAAAAAAAACAATTCCTGAGATAAAAAAATTTACAGATAGACCTATAGTTCTACGACCACATCCTGGTGATAAAAAGTCAATTCACTATTTAAAAGACCACTGGATTAGAGGTCAGAAGTTACATATAAGTACTGGAGAATTAAAGACAGACTTACAACGAGCGTGGTGTACAATAACATTTAACAGTAGTCCCGGAATAGCTAGTTTACTAGAAGGTGTACCTGTTTTTGCATTAGACCCAGATTTAAAACATTGCCAATACGCAGAGATGGCAAACACAGATCTAGCTAAAATAGAAAATCCTACGTTGTATGAGCGCCAAAAATGGATAGAGAAAATATCTATGTGCCATTGGAATTTTGATGAATTAAAAAATGGAGAAGCATGGAACTACATGCGTCAATTCGTTTACGACCAATAAGACTCATTTCGTTTAACCATTAAGTCTGATTTCTTACTTTTACCCAATGTCTTTCTATCTCCTTTCATATGATCAATCCATCTACCTAAAATTGTGTTAATTAGCGGATGACCACCTCCTCCAGTTTTAGCTTCTTTTAGATACATTTCTGCACTATAATCATAGACATCAGGATACATTTTTCTAAATTTTTCAAGTAAGTGACCAAACACATAACTATCATGCCATTCGTCTAATTTAAAAATTCCTATATTAGCCTCATTGTACATATATTTGAAATTTGCTATAAACTGTTTGCATTTAGAACTTGCAACTTTTAATCCATAAAATCCGCATTCAGGCCACGTTTGTGAACCTTTTCCTCTACCAACATATGTTAACCAATAATCGTCTGGCAAAACTGAACAAAAATCATCATATGACCAAGGGCTATGTACATATGTATCTGCATCAATCCAAACACACCAATCAGATGCTCTTTCGCATGCATCAAACACAGCATATACTTTGTTGGAGAACCTTATAGCATTCCATTTAAATTCTTTATGATAATCTCTCGGTCTTCGCTGCGGCCACGGACATACTCCGTTTGCCATCGGAACATTACCCCAAGTTTTTTTAAATTTTAACAATTCAGGTAAGGATTCTTCTTGTGTTAAAATTAAAATATTATTAGGACTTGGATTTTCTGGCTGGCAGTTTTCAGTATAGCAAATTAATTTTATTTTTTTATCAACATTTTTTGCAAATGAATTTAAAAACCTTTGGCCATATAACTCTAGCCCTTCTTTGTTAAACGTTGTTACTGCAAGTATATCTTTCATTTGTAACCTTATTAAATATAGCTAAAGGTATTTAACAATGAAATTTGGATTATGGACAGCATATGGTGCGCTCAATTCTAAACCAGTCTTTGAAGCATTTAGTATTGGTTTACAAAAACTAGGACATACATTTGTAGAAAACCAAACAGCAGATGTTGATGTTATTTGGAGTGTTTTATGGAACGGTAGAATGCATAAGAACAAAGCCATTTGGGACACTGCTATGGATTCACAAAAAACTATTATTGTATTAGAAGTAGGGGGATTAAAAAGAGGATATACTTGGAGACTAGGATTAAATGGTGTAAACAATGCAGGATATTTTGGAGAAAAAGGAAACGATTCTACTAGAAGAAAAAAACTAGGCATAGAATTAACAGAATGGAAAAATAATGACGGACCTATTTTAATTGCATCCCAGCATAATAAAAGTGGTCAATGGAAAAATGATCGACAAATGTTTAACTGGCTATCCGACACTATTTCTCAGATTCAAACACTTACTGATAAACAAATTATTCTTAGACCTCATCCTCGTTGTAATATAGCTAATAATTTTGAAAATAAAAATATAGTTATTCAAAGACCAAAAAAAATAATTCAATCATACGATGATTATGATTTAACTTTTTCAAATATACATTGTGTAATAAATTGGTCTAGTAATCCCGGAATCCAAGCAGCAATATCAGGAATTCCTGTTTTTGTAAGTCCTTATAGTTTAGCATATGAGGTTAGCAACAAAAATTTAGATACTATCCTTAATCCTTTCAAACCAGATAGGACTCAATGGATTAATGATTTAGTTTATACCGAATGGACAACTTCAGAAATAGCATCTGGATATCCTTTAAGTAGGTTACTCTGCCATATATAAGTAATTATTATCTACATATTTTAAAAGGATCTTATAATCAAGCAATCCAAATAGCCTAATACAAATTCTAGTTCTAGTTCCAGCAGGAACCTTATGAGATGTTGAATCATTTAATAACATAGCATTTCCTGGAATGTCAACAAACTTATTTAAATTTTTGATGTAGACTTGACAAGGAACATTTGCTGTATCAGGTATTAATGACAAACCTAGAGTTTGCATTGTGTCTAATTGATTATCCCAATCAGTGTGTTCAACACACGGAACGGCTGGAAACATTACAACTCTAACTGTTCCTAGTAAAGAAAAAGGTAAAGTGTTTATAATTTTTTTTGTATAGGGAATTTTTATTGTTTCGTCCCAATACCATTCTTCTAATTTACTAAGTTTCGCTCCTCTGTAACTGTAATCTTTTTGGGTAACATTACTACGTAAAAAAATGCTGTAAGATGTTACTTGGTCAATACTATTTCGATCAGGAGGATAACTAAAACTTACACATTTTTTATGATTAACTAATTTTAATATTTCTTTTGTAATTTTGTTATAGTCAATATTAAGATTTAATTTTGCAACTATAATCTTACTGTAATCAATCTCCATATGATTTAAACACATCAGTTTGTAATTTTTTTAATACGTCTTTAGGCAAATTTTTTGGTATGTAAGTTTTTAATCCATTTCCAAATGTATAAACAAACGTATCTAACTCCTCTAGCCAAATGTTAGATTTAAATGTTCTAATAAAAAAATTTAATGAAATTCTTGTATTACTATTAGAACAAAAATCATGCCAAGTAGTATTTGGTTGTCCACAAAAAATCATCGATCGATTAGGCACCCAACTTATAGTTTTAGCTAATGAGGATGCGTTACTATTCTTATACATTGCAGTTCCTATATTTTTATTAGGATACAAATATACAACAATACTTATAGTTTTATCAGTTGATTCGTCATGAATTTTTTGCCAACTTGTATTCGGAGGCAAAATATGTAAACTAGGTAACGATATATAATGATTAAATTTATTATAGGATGGATATAAGTTTGCTATTTTAAATACATTATTTAATAAAGCTTTATTAACATCTAATATAGCATTAAAATTTTTATCGCCAATTATGTCATAAACTTCAGCGATACTTAAACAATTCGAGCCAGTTATTAATTTTTTTTTATATTTTTTTTGTAATGTAGGACAGATACTGTAAATATTTTTAAATGTATCTTTATCAAAAAAATTCTCAACTATTTGATGTGCCCATGGTTGGCCAATAACAGGTGCCCTAAGTATTTTTTTAATATCAAACATATTTTTTATTTATAGGAAAAAATCTGTTGACAAATTTTTACAAAACATATATAATATTTTTTTTGGAGATTTACCTCATAATGAAATATCAAATTCATAAAAATAATTGGACAATTATTTTTGACAAAAGTAATGATATTAGAAACTTTTCGCAAAGCAACATTAATGACGTTGCTAAATTAATTGCTAAACATACTGTAGTTGTTTTTAAACAACAATTTCTAACAATAGAAGAAGAAATTGAAGTTATAAAAAAATTTAAAAATCCTAGACAATTTTTTCCTAATACAAACGAAATAGATGTAGGATATAAAAATTGTGTAATAAAAAATAGCGATCACATTCTTGTACGTGTTACAGGCGAGAAAGATGAGGACGGAAATGTAGGATTCACAGGTAATTCACCCGAACTTGATTGGCATTGTAATGATCCAGTAAGAAGTGATAGGCATCCTATAGTTTGGCTATATGGTGCAAAAGGCACTACGGGATCACGGACTACCTGGAACAACAATATATTATCTTATATAGACCTCGATTTAGAATATAAAGAAAAAGTAAAAGATTTAAAAATAGTTGTAAGACATTTATGGAATGAGGAAGCAAATACTTCTTACACACCATCTGTTTTACATAAAAATATTGCAAATCAAACTGGATTGTACTTTCCTTTTAAACAGATTAAAAAATTTGTAGACAAATCTCCTGAAGAAAGTCAAACAATTATTAAATACTTAGGAGAATTTACTACCCAAGAAAAATATTGTTATCATCATGATTGGCAAGACGGTGACATTGTCTTATCAGAACAATGGTTAGGAATACACAAACGTTGGCCATGTTACTCTATGCAAACAAGAATTTTACATCGTGCAGTAATGGATTTCCCAGACCAAGAATATAGTTAATATGGTTATAGAAAATTATATAGAATTACTTGCAAATAAACATCCGAATAAGAAATTAGACAACTTCCAACTTGAAGGAAGTGACATAAAATTAATTATGAGTTTCTGTCAACAGTTACAAAAAAAAGTAGGATTTACTGACAGACAATTTGAGCTTGCTAAGAAAAAAATCCTAGAATATAAATCAATATTGGTAGAAAATGGATTTAATAACGTAGAAAAAGAAATAGAAAATCTTCGTATACCTCTGCGAGATATAGATAGGACCAAGAAAGTTTTTTTGATAGAAAGAGAATCTTATTCTTTGTTTGGTATAGAAAAACAATTGATGATTGGAGTTCAATTTCCTTTTTCTAAAAAAATGATTAAGCATATTAATTTTTTAAAAGAAACAGTAAAGAAACGAGAATACGACAAAAAAAATAAAATACATTTTTGTCCATTTCATGAAATCAATATTTACAATTTAGTAAAAAGATTTAAAGACGCTGGCTTTGAGATTGAACCTAAACTTGAAATTTATTATCAACAGCTCTGTGATATGCTTAATAATTATGAAGAGCACGTTCCGGGTTTGTATGGATTAAATTTAAAAAATGTAAGTAGCAATGCTAAGACTCATTTGTATAATTTGTACGGAAAACCTAATGCTTTAAATTATTGTCTTTATTACGATACAAAAGAATTATTCGGACTACAAAATTTTGACAATAAATTATTAGACAATAGTTTAGCTAATTATTCTGTA
>Ga0181585_10004015_pt1 | contig 12833 bp, 16 predicted proteins | sample 071ome_29_FD_132469 | JGI IMG/M metagenome (GOLD analysis project Ga0181585, IMG submission 132469) | Coastal salt marsh microbial communities from the Groves Creek Marsh, Skidaway Island, Georgia - 071407BT metaG (megahit assembly) | ecosystem: Environmental > Aquatic > Marine > Intertidal... | reverse complement strand
CAGGTCCGATAACATTCCAAAGGTTTGCATCCAGGGATGTTCACCATCAGGACCTGGTTCTGGCGGTTTGGGAGGTAGGCATTTTTCCACCGCTTCCTTGATCAAGTCGTCCAGGCTGATTCCTTTCTCACCGGCATGTTTTTCCGCACGGCTCAGGGTTTCCTCTGGAATCTCAATGGTAGTCTTCATAGGTATGATTTTTTCTGAGGTTCCTTTGTTGTCAAGATCGGTAATTCCTCCAAGAGATAGGAATCAAACTGATCTTATATTTTGATCCAATTAATACGCGATGACATGGATATCTGTTACGAAATCAAAGTGCCTGTCATTGGTCAAAACCGGAAGGTCCAGTTGGCGTGTTATGGCAGCGATCCATGTGTCATTGGCAGGAATGGGTTTGCCGATTTTCTTAAGTTCCTGCCTGATTTTGCTATAGATTCTGGCAGTTTTGGGAGTGATATCAACGTATGTGACAATGGGAGAGATCTTATTCAGAAAATCTTCATATTCTTCCCTCTCTCTGGACTGCTGGATTCCAAACAGAAATTCACCGAGCACAATTGCGGGGATCACCAGGTTCTCTGCTTCCCATAGGATGTTATGATTGGAGAGCTTTTTGTCCGCCCATGCGGAAAGGGCATTTGTGTCCAGAATCATTCCCTGTCTTCATCCTCTACTTGCCCAAATTCATCTTCAATGATTTTGTTAATTCGGGCAGTTTCTTCATGAAGGTGGGAAAGCATACCATAAGTTTCCTCGACAACTTTTTTCCTCTCTTCCTGTCGGGATGAGGAATCGGAAGAGAGACATTTTTGAACTGAGTCACTAATGAGCTTATCCAAGCTAATGCCTTGTCGGTTGGCAGCAGCTTTAGCCGACTCCAGAGTGGCGGAAGGTATCTCTACTGTCGTTTTCATTACTCTTCATTTTCAAATGGCAAGATCCCTTGTCAAGGTTCGTAACTATTCCAGAATGCCTTCCTCGCCTTCGGATTTGGCGATGACCACTGCGGCACAGCTGTCGCCGAAGACGTTGATGGCAGTGCGGAGCATGTCGAGGATCCGATCGACGACGAGGACGATGCCGATGCCAATGGTGATTTGTTCGGCCTGGAACCCGGTGGCACTGAGGATGATGATGATGGCGACCAGGCTGGCGGAGGGAATGCCGGCGACACCGATTGAGGTCAACAGGGCCAGAAGCACGACCTGGAACTGGGTGGCAAAAGCCATCTCAATGCCGAAAAGCTGGGCCAGGAAGATGACTACGACGCATTCGTAAAGTGCGGTGCCGTCCATGTTGACCGTGGCTCCCAAAGGCAATGTGAAGCCGGAGACTTTCTTCGAGACTCCGGAGTTTTCCCGGACACATTGCATGGTCAGCGGAAGCGTCGACGAGGATGACGCAGTGGAAAAGGCTGTCAGCAGGGCAGGGGTCATGGCTTGGTAGTGCTTGGCGGGATTTTTGACTTTGCCCACAAATTTTAACAGAATCGGCAAGGTGATGAAGAAGTGTACGGCAAGGGCCGCCAGCACCGTGAGGGCAAAATTCAGCATGACTTCAAAGAGATCCCAGCCGGTGTCCATGATGGTGGGGCAAACGAGCCCGAAAATGCCAATCGGAGCAAACCGGATGATGAACTGGGTCAGTTTCAAAATGACTTGGTTGAAGCTCTCCCACAACGTTTGCTGGGCCTCCTTTTGCTCTTTGGAAACTCTCGATGCGAAGTACCCAAAGAGCAGACTGAAAAAGATGATGGCCAAAAGGTCTCCATTGGCTGCGGCATCCACAACATTGGTCGGAATCATTCGTTCGAAAATCCCCAGAAAGCTTTGGCCGCTCTTTTCTGCATTTTCGATGGCTCCTGCAATCTTGTCTGCTTCGGCGTTGGCTGCCTGAGCCTGCATCTTTTCCCGGACTTCCGGATCGACGTCTCCTGGTTTCAGGGAGTTCACAACCAGCAAGCCTACCACGACCGCAAGCAAGCTCGACAGGGCATAGAACCCAAGTGTCTTCAACCCGAGCCGACCAAAATCCTTATCCGCTCCAATGTTGATGACCCCAACCACAATCGAACTGCCGACCAGCGGGATGACGATCATCTTGAGGGCATTGATGAATAGGGTGCCGAAGAAGCCTATGCCACCTTTGAGGTTGAGAACCCAGGACGGCGGCGTCTCTTTCATGTACGGGTTGAGCATCGACCCAACCAGGATGGCGAGAATGAGAGCGGCAAGGATTTGCCAGTGGAGTTTCCAGCGTAGGGGATTCATGAATGGGTCAATTTGGGTTCAGAGAATAAATTGTGCAGATCTTCGAGGCAGAGATCGGTGAGTCGATGGACGACCTTGTGGGCATGAGTCAGTTCGTCCTGCGTATGAGTTGTAGCCACAGCGACGACCTGCATGCCGCCAGTCATCCCTGCCTCAATCCCATGCAGACTGTCCTCAAAAACGACACATCTGGCCGGCTCACAATGGATCTTTCCCGCTGCCTTCAGAAAGACTTCCGGGTTAGGCTTCCCATGGGTCACATCATTGGCTGATACCAGATCCTTGAAATACTCCTCCAACTTCAACACTTCCAGGGCAACTTCCAGATTGGTCCTTGGAGTGGATGAGCCCACTACCGCCGGAATGCCCGCTTCCTTCAAAGCTTCCAGCAAAGTCCTGGCTCCCGGAAGTTCTTCAATGCCACTTTCCCGAATCAGCTCTCGATACAATTCTTCCTTTCGCAGATCCAGCCTCGCAATCTCGTCCGGGTCTTGTGTCCAGTTCAAGAGATTGGGAATGATGAACTTGTTCACCTTTCCAAAACCCTTCACAAAATGATCCTCGGGAAGGTGCAAACCTTCTTCCTCGGCCAGCATTTCCCAGCTGCGTTCATGTTGGTCGGCAGAGTCGACAACCACTCCATCCCAGTCAAAAATAGCTCCTTGTAGGCTCATAAATTTTGCAAAATCGAGGGGCATCCTCTGGACATGAGGACATTTGACAAGGAAGGATTGTCTTCTGTCCCAAAACCCACTTCATCTCTCGCCACTATGACTATGCATTTCACAAAACTTCTCTCGCTCCTCTTCCTTCCTCTTTTTCTGGCTCAGCCAGCTTGTTCCGAGACCAAATTCGCTCCGGAAATCCCCAAAGAAGCCCTCGATAAAATCCTTTCCGCAGAGACCCCCAAGGCCAACCCCAATGACTGGCCCTGGTGGCGAGGCCCGAATCACGATGGTGCCGCTGTAGGGCCTCAACTTCTGCCTGAAAAAATCGATCCCGCCAAACACCTCCAATGGCAGGCCCGCATTCAAGGCCGTGGGCACGGTACCCCCATCGTCGCAGGAGACAAAATCTTTCTGCTGACTTCCGATGAGAAAAAGAAATCCCAAACTGCCATTGCCCTGGATCGCAGCACGGGTAAACACGTCTGGGTCACCGAAGTTCACAAGGGTAAGCTCGATAAAAAGAACAAAAAGGCCACCCATGCCAATGGTTCCCTCGCCACGGACGGAAAACGGGTCTACCTCAGCTTTGTCCACAACGGAGCCGCCTACACAACCGCTCTGAATGTAGAAGACGGGAAAAAGCTTTGGCAAACCCAGCTCTGCAAGTACAAGATCCATCAGGGCTACGGAGCCTCCCCCTTGCTCTACAAAGGCTTACTCGTTGTTTCCGCAGATAACAAACTCGGCGGCATCATCGCCGCATTAAACCCTGCCGACGGCGGCTTCATTTGGAAACACAAACGCCCCAAAGATCCCAACTATCCCTCTCCAGTCATTCACCACCTCTTCGGCAAAGACCAACTCATCATGACCGGCTGCGACCTCGTCACCAGCCTCAATCCAATATCCGGAAAAGTGAACTGGGAAATCAAAGGTGCCACCACCGAATGCGTCACCACCACACCCACTGACGGCAAACACATCTACACCTCCGGAGGTTACCCCAAAAACCACGTTGCCGCCGTAGTTGCCGATGGTTCGGGAAAAATCGCCTGGGAAAACAACATCCGTGTCTACGTCCCCTCCATGATCCACAAAGACGGCTATCTCTACGCCGTCACCGATGGCGGCATCGCCACATGCTGGAAATCCGACACCGGAAAAACGATGTGGAAAGGCCGCCTCGGAGGCGTCTTCTCCGCCTCCCCAACCCTCGTCGGCGACAAGCTCTACGCCATCAACGAATACGGCGAACTCTCCGTCTTCTCCGCCAACCCCAACGAATTCCAACTCCTCCACCAAACCAAACTCGGCGACGAAGCCTTTGCCTCACCAGTCGTCTGTGGCAACCGTCTCTACCAAAGAGTTGTCATCCAAAACGACCGTGCCAAAGAAGAATACCTGTACTGCATCGGAGAGTAGGGCACCTGCCCACCCCTGGGAACGCCGAACCCCAACTCGGCCTCTCTTCATCTCCCGTGGATTGACAGCAACTCATGCACACCCCAGACTACTACCATGAGCGACTCCAACATCGACTACGAACTTCTGATCGCCGCCTCCCGTCAGGCCAAGGAGTTTCTCGACAACTACGGAGTGCCGCCGAGCGAAGAGGACTCGCAGAAATTGCTGCAGATGAGGGAAGACTTTATTCAAGAACACAATTTGCAGAACGACTTCGTCTCCAAGATCTACTCCTCTATATTGCAGGGGAAAGAGCCGCCCGAAATCGGTTCCTTGAATTCTTCCAATTCCAAGAAGGACACCAACTCTACCACTACCTCCAAACCCTCCCCGGAACTGGTTCACTGATTCCACTTGGCCATGGCACGGAGTCCCTGGTTTTCTTCGATCCTCACACTACCCGAGTCATTAAACTCATGGGTCGCAATGAGCCTCGGCGAGGTTCTTGGATCGGACAAAACGTAGGGAACAATGAAGATGATTTCCAATCCTCTTGGGGCCAACCGTTGGGCACTCTGGAACGCTTTGCTCTCTTCAATCAGGAACTCAGCGCAGACGTGCAAATCGAAGGAGTGATTGCCGACGACACAACCGAAGCCACCCACCTCCTTCTCTCCCAGAACTTTGTTGTCGGAAGAGAAGCCAATGTCCTTTCCAAAGTCCACGACTACTTTGTTCAAAAAGGCTATCGACGCATTGCCAACGCCGCCTACTTCCACGAAACCTCCCGAATCCTTATCCGGGATGCCGTCCCCAAAAACCTCAAAGAAACTCGTGAAGGTGAAATCGTTCCCGTCGATCTGGTCCTGCGAAAACTCAAACCAAACGAACCCTCTCCTTTTAACCACGAATGAAAACGAAACGACACGAATCGTTTCAGCTTACTCAAGCTTTTGCCCTACATGATTCTGCCAATAAAGTTCCACCCAAACCAATCTGCGGCTTCCATGTTGGGATCTATTGTTTGGTTTCTCAAAGAAGGTTTTCTGATTTGCTTGACAATACTTTGCACAGTAGTTGCATGAACTTTATATATGAAAAGGAACACTGACAATAGTAAGTTCTTTGAGTGTTTTTTGCTCAGCAGATTGTTAGTTCTTTCAATACTTCTTCCTGTGAGTCTGCCAGCAAGTGCTCAGTACAATGATTTGCAAAGAAGGCTTATTGTTAATGAAATAGTAGAAGCCAACGAGATGATTGCCAGAGGCACAAAGATGGCTAACACGGCAAATCGATATTCCCCAACAGCAAATTTTGGTAGGGGTGGGTATGTTGATATGAGTAACTTTAGGGCAAAGGGGAAAGAGTTAGTTATCAAAGGGCAGGCTAAACTCCAAATTGCTCAAACAAAACTTGATAACCTTGATGAGCAGAATCGGTCTAATTCTAACAGGAGAAATGAAGCATTAAAATGGGTTTCTGAAAACAGTGAATTTCGCCAGTTTACTAGTACTTTGGGTTCTACAAAAATTGCTGCATTCTTTTCTGCTGACAAAATCAATGTTGTTTTAATTAACCAAGAAGGTGAGTATTTAAATGTACCTAGATACCAACTTATTCAAGAAGATAATAATTACATTGATAAGATCAACAGTGTGAAAGTTAGTTGGGAGCCCATATGCTCTTTTGAAAAAAATTTATTTCCTTCAGTAATATTGTCGGACGCTAATTGGAGGCAATCTACGTTAGCTAAAATGAATTGTGATTATTATGGGCTAGTTCCCTATGAAAAGATTTTGTATCAAGGAAGAAAATCTGAATTGTTTTTAAATAATATATTAGTTTTGGGAGATGTAGAGAAGGGATTTATTGGGGTTGAAATAGATATTGATAAGCAAAAAGTGGTAAGGCCTTTTAATGTAACTCTTAGTGTTAAGTGTAATGAGGGGTTTATTAATGATACTGTGGATCAGTTTAAAATTGACTTTAATGCTGGTGATCATGTCAAAAGCATTGTGTGTTACCCAAAGCTTTCATGGGACTATGAAAAGCTTAAGAGTAATCTGAAGAATACTCTCACAACATTTACATTTGAAATGGACATAGGTGGTATATCAGAAAGTAAAGTGATTGCTTTGAACGTGCGATCTATTAATGATGTCGTTTGGAAAGCTACATCAGTGCCATTTATGGGTAGTCAGTTTTCAAGTGTTTCAACTATATATAAATACACATTTCAGAGGGATTTTTCTAACATTTTATCATGCTATGTTAATGAGGCGAGTTCACTAATTGATGGAGTCAAACGCGATATTTTGTCACGCTCCAACACAAGAGATCGTTTTTCAGGTACACCAAATGATTTTCAAGATGCAATTGACGTTTGGAGGTATTTAAAAGAAAAAGGAATACAATATTCTAATCAAGCAAATACAGGTATAGAAGAGTCAGGAGTATTGAAAATTGATAAGACGGATATTCATTTGCCCTTGTTATCTAGTCAAAGAATTCGTACACTTCAGCAAGTACTAGATGTTACTCAAGCTAATTGTTTGGATGGTAGCATATTGCTATCTAGTTTGCTAATCAATTTAGGATATGATGTTTCGGTTGTAATTACTCCTAATCACGCTTTTGTATGTATTGATTTGATTAAAGATGATGTGAGGTATAGATTGCCATTAGAAACTACTGTGCTTGGTTCTAATGGTGAAATTACATTGGATGAAGGCTCAATACATAATATTAGAGATAGGTTCTCAAAGCTCTCACTTTTATTTAGGATGCCAGTAGTAAAATCATATTTTACAGAAAAATTTCCTTGGATCAAGGAGAAGGAGTTGATGTTGAGTCAAGAAATTATGAATAATATAAAACCGGTGTTAGATTTGGATGATGCTGAAGATAATTTTTGGTGGGCAGCGATGCTGGGAATGAATAATTATTACGAAAACTTTAGTAAGTATATAGATAATGATATTAAGGCGTTTGAGTTTTTGTCGCTGCCATTGAGTACTAGGTTAAATATTTTGAAATCAGGATTTTTAAACGGCAGCAGAACTGGTAATGATTATGTTTTTACAATAATGTATTTAAAGAGGTTGAATGATTATAGTGAAATAAATCCAAGGTTTTGCAGGAAGCTTGGTTTTAATGCTATAGATTTCTGATTTAAGTGTTGTTCTATGTCGTTTTGTTGTATCGATAGCCAATCTTTATTGAAGATTTTAATTATTAATCATGCCCACACAGAACATAAACCTAACTCAAAAGCTCGCTGTTATGATTTTGGTTCAAATAACTCTGTCTATCTGCGGTTTCCCTAATGTGACTTACATTCAAGTTAAAGATTTCAAATGCATCCATGAACGGAACTCCGCCATACTTTTGCTCTCAATCTAGCCGTAAATATTTCTCCGATGTCCAACTCTGAGAACCAGAACAAGAAACACTTCGTCTTGTTGTTGGCAAATGATTCGGTAATCCCCAACTCGATAACGCCATAGCCCCGAAAGTTCTCCCTTCAATTCTTTTCCCCATTGTTGTGGATTGTCGCAACCAACAATCCTTTTATCCAGCCATTCCAAAATTCTTTGTTGGGCGGTTCGGTCCAGTTTCTTCAGTTGCTTCAACGCCCTTTCGGTGAAGCTATAATCCCAACTCACGTTTCACTTCCTCTCTGGAGTAAATACGCCCAGGTTTTTGCAAGGTTTCGATGGCAAGGTAGTAATCTTCCATGTCCTCAAGATGCTCCAAAATGGCTTCCCGAGCGTAGTAAGTTTTGGTTCGCCCAGTTTTTTTTGCCAGGTTTTCAAGGCGTTCCTCGATCTCTGGGTCTAATCGGATCGCAAGCATGTTGATCAGTATTTCTGTGATATATCTGTATAGCAAGCAGCAAAATCTATTTTGAACCTTCTATCCTTTATCCACGGATTGATAAAACTCCCCCATGATTCTGCCCTTCAGGATTCTGCCAATCTGCGGCTTCCCTGAATCTGTGGTTTTACGATTCCCATGAAAGACTCGGCTTGGAATTATAGGGACTTCTGGCAAGTTGACAATCTTTGCCAATATTTCATATTGTTCAGATCATGCCGACCCAAAACGTAAACCTGACTCAAGAGTTGGATGCATTTGTGAAACATCAGGTGGAATCCGGAGACTTCAACAATGTCAGTGAAGTGCACAGTGCGGCTCTTTCGGCTATGAGAAAACAAGAGGAAGAGAGACAGTCAAAGGTGGAACGCCTACGCCTGGAGATTCAAAAGGGAATCCATGACATGGAAGGTGGCCGATACACGACGATAGACGATTCTGAGGGACTAGAGCAGTTGTTGGAGAATTGTAAGAATCAAGCCCGCTCCCAACTTATTTGACAATGAGGCAATTGCTCATTGCAGATCTGGCTCAGCAAGATCTGGTTTCCTGTCTTTCCTAGACCCTGAAAAACTTTGGAGAAGAGGCAACAGAGCGTTATGAATCCCTCCTCTTCCATTCGTTCCAGAAGTTGCTGCACGATCCAGTCGCCCAAGGCTCAAAATGTTTCGAAAGTTCCATTTACCATTTTCACATCCGATATTGCAAAGATGAAGTCTCTCCTCTGACCCAGAGAGTGAAACGCTCTCGCCACTTCATTGCCTATCGTTTCTCAGAGGAAAAACTCGAGATTCTTAGAATTCTCCATGATAGCATGGATCTCGAGAGTCACTTGGAATCGTTATAGCTAAAGATGCAAACTCTTCAGGTAATCGATCCCTATCACTTCCTGTTTTTGAACCACGAATGAACACGAATCGACACGAATGGTTGAATCCTCTCCCATGGGTTTGCCCTTCAGGATTCTGCCAATCTGCGGCTTCCCTGAATCTGTGGTTTTACGATTCCCATGAAAGACTCGGCTTGGAATTTCCCGAACTTCTGACAAGTTCCGCTACCTTTTTTAAGATGAACAAAACTGACGTAATCCAGGCCATCATCCAGGAGTTGGAGGCACAACTGGCCATAGCCACCGCAGCTTCGAAGCAAGCTGCCGAGACCGCTACCGATGAAGAGTCCAAGGCGGAAACCAAATGGGATACGCAAGGGCTCGAAGCTTCATACCTTGCCGCAGGGCAGGCAGAGCAAGCCAGAGTCATAGGAGAAGCTCTTCAAACGATGAAACGTTTTCTGGACAACCTCCAGGCTGAATCGGAAGTGATCACGGCAGGAACTCTTGTGAAATGCGACCTCAATGGAGCAACCGATTGGTTCTTTGTTTCCCCAGTTGGAGGAGGTTTGACGGTCGAGATTGAAGACATCATGGTTACGGTCCTGACTCCCCAATCTCCTCTGGGTTCCAAGATCCTGCGTAAGAATGTGGGCACCGTCTTTACATTACCCAATGGAGCTGCTGGCAAAGTATTATCAGTGCAGTGATGTTGACCCTACAGGTGACCTTTGATGATTCTTTCGTATTCCCGGTGGACCCCAATCCAAAACCAATAATAATCTTCCCCTTTTTTTAAGGAAAGAGCCCTGTAATGATCACTAACTCTTGCCGACCATAAATTCCCGCCAATTTTCTTAAAATGAAGGGACTGGTGTTTGGGATTCTGTTGCCAAAGTAGGTACTGCTTTTTCGCTCTTTGTTTTACTTCATCTGGCAAATGCAGATAACCAAGCCAAAAACTACGAATCGCGAAGGACTTCATCTAAGGTTTTAACATTTCCTTGCTGGATTTCCTGTTCTGCTTTTGCAATCAAAGCGTCTAGTTTTCCGGATGCAAAGTCATCTTCGATCTGCTCATCCCAGGCATCCCAATACAGATCGTTGACTTTTAAAGCCAATGAACGTTTCTCGGGTGTAGGTAAATTCCTAATCGCGTCTTCGATTTCTTGAACTTGCATAACCTAATCATCTTTACCACCCGACTGCTTTTCAATTCAAATAAAGTCTAAGAATCGTCGACATTCTATCATCCTGAGCCCTTGCCAAGGCTTGGAAACTCCGCACAGTAGCAGCGATATTTTTACAAAACATGGTCGTTAAACCCAGAATCCGTTCCTTCATTTGTCTAACTGCACACCCCGAAGGTTGTGCCGAAAACGTACGCCAGCAAATTCAGTACGTGAAAAGCAAAGGCACCATCGAGAATGGTCCCAAACGAGTGCTGGTGATCGGTTGCTCCACTGGATATGGCTTATCTTCCCGGATTGCGGCGGCATTTGGGTCCGGTGCGGAAACCATCGGCATCGCTTTCGAAAAACCTTCCGATAAAGGCAAAACCGCCTCTCCAGGGTGGTACAACAATGTGGCCTTTCAAGAGGAGGCGAAGAAAGCCAACTTGACGGCTCTCACTCTCAACGGAGATGCCTTCTCCAATGAAATGAAGCAGGAGACTATTCAGAAGATCAAGGACACCATCGGCAAAGTGGACCAAGTCATCTACAGCCTGGCCTCACCACGCCGTACCGACCCTGCCACCGGCGAAACTTTCAAGGCCACCCTCAAGCCCATCGGCGAACCTTTTGAAAACAAAAACCTCAACACGGACAAGAAAGTCGTCGACATCGTTTCCCTGAAACCTGCTACCGAGGAAGAAATCCAAAACACCATCAAAGTGATGGGAGGGGAGGACTGGGAACTCTGGATGAAAGCTCTCGCCGATGCGGATGTACTGGAAGAAGGCGTGGAAACTATTGCCTACTCCTACATCGGCCCTGAGGTCACCTGGCCCATCTACACCAATGGAACGATTGGACAGGCCAAATCCGATCTCGACCGTGCTGCCAAAGCTATCAACCAGCAACTTTCCTCACTAAAAGGAGAAGCCCTTGTCAGCATCAACAAAGCCGTCGTTACCCAGGCCAGCTCCGCCATTCCCGTCGTCCCTCTCTACATCTCCATCCTCTTCAAAATCATGATGGCTGCCGGAAACCACGAAGGCTGCATTGAGCAAATGGACCGCCTCTACCGCGACTTCAACAATCTCTCCAAAGACGACAAAGGCCGACTCCGCCTTGACGACTGGGAAATGCTCCCCGAAATCCAGGAAAAAGTCGCCGGAAACTGGGTCCGCGTCAACACAGACACCCTCTCCGAATACGCCGACTTCGACGCCTACCACTCCGACTTCCTCCGCCTCTTCGGCTTCGGCATTGATGGTGTCGACTACGAAGCTGATGTGGAAGTGGATCTACCGATGCCAGCTTGAGGAGTACACAAGCCCCTATGCCGGAGGCATTATAGCGATTAGCCCCAGGTCGAGCCAAGCGATACCTGGGGTGGGTATATTCATAGGGTATCGTTCGTTCCTCACTTAACCCCATGCTAATGGCTGTAATCCCTCCGGCACACATAGGTCCTATATGTCCTATCCGTCCTATCCGTCCTATCTTTTCTGAGAGTTCCGCCACTATTTTGGCGAACCGCCAATCCGACCAATTCGTAAAAGGTTTGGTCAGATATTTTGGCAATGGCCCTCGTTGGAGTTCACGCTTCAGCGTGTTTTAAACTTCAGAAACACGATCATTCTTGAGCTTCAAACCATGGCTCAATCCTTTTTCGGCTTGGTAGCCGATTAGTACTTCAGAATTTCGACATTCTTACCGAATTGGTCGAAGGTGTCGCGGTCGTGCATGACGTTTTCAATGTCGCCGTAGCTGACATCGGAAATGAAGTTTACACGACCGGTGATGGAGCTGCCAAAGTTAGGATATTTGCCATCGATGGGGCCGAGTTCACTGTAGAGATCAATGGAGGAGCCAGCAGGGAAGTGCACGTCCTTGAGGTTGATAGTCCGGGCTTCCATGTAGATGTAGTCAATGTGGCCGCCAGCAAAGGTGAGGCCGTCGATATCCAGAAGATTGTCTGCAAAGAATCCAAAGCCTCCGGAATCGCTGGTGATTTCCATCACGCTGTTCTCGATTTTGACATCGTTGAGGCTTCCTACACCGACTCCTTTTTGAGCTTTCACGGTCACTTCCACCAGTTCAACGGTTTGTTTGGCTCCGAGACCCAGATAGTTGCCTTCATATTCAATGGTTTTGCCTTCGGCGATGGTCAGTCTGTTCGCAGCACCTATGGCCAGAGCTTCCTTGTCCCAAGTAGAGGCACGGCTGCTGAAGGTGACGTCGCTGGCGATCTCCATGTTGACGCCGCTGGCAATGGCAAAGATTTTTGTGTCCCGCTCGGAGAGGTCCACAATTTTGTTTTCCATTGCCGCATGGAGTTGGGTGTCTTCAGAGGAATACTCTTCTCCTGTTGCGATATCGACTAAGGACTCCGCTTCATAGTCCCACTCCAATTCGATAACTTCACCGGTGGAAAAGCTGACAAATTCATAGTGGTTATACTCACTCATATCCGACTCTCTCCAGTAGCCTTTGTAGGCAGACGTGTCAGTTACCGTAACGTGACTCTCTCCTTCGTAAATGTAGTACGAGAGACGGTCAGTATCGATGATTACCTTCTTGCCTAAGTAGGCTTCGAAATCATCCGTGTTCAGGT
>Ga0181585_10004013_pt1 | contig 12838 bp, 19 predicted proteins | sample 071ome_29_FD_132469 | JGI IMG/M metagenome (GOLD analysis project Ga0181585, IMG submission 132469) | Coastal salt marsh microbial communities from the Groves Creek Marsh, Skidaway Island, Georgia - 071407BT metaG (megahit assembly) | ecosystem: Environmental > Aquatic > Marine > Intertidal... | reverse complement strand
TATGAAATCAGATTCTTCTTCGGATATATCAAAGTCTACCCAAACACTACCCTCAAACACATAATCTTGAGAATCTTCCGCCATGTATAAATCACTCTCTCTCATCGCTCTATCCTTTGGTTTTATTTCTGTATACCCTGAGAACCAAACACAGGAGACAACCTTATGTCTTAAAGGAAAGCTCTATGCCTTTGTGAAGGAAGCAAAAGACGCTCCAATCTTAGAAAAAGAAGGGTTCAAGTGCGTCACAAGGGATCTGAAATATTCAGAGTATCTCAAGATCAAGAAATTAGCTGAAAGGGGGCAGGTTTTTCCGACCCCTATAAGAGGATGCCACTCTCACGGGATTCCCCCTCACGGTAGAGATTGAGAGTCTGCCCGTATCATCGAAATAACCTAATCTCTTTACTTCAAAAGAACAAGAAGGCTTTGGTCTATAAACCTTCACCTCGCACCCTAAATAATCTGAATCATCAGGAATCAAAAACAGAGTGATCTTCTTCTTCTCAAAGTCATATAGAACTTGAGAGCTTGTGAACATATTGTCTGTCTTTCTGACTACATTGTAAGGGTCAGATAGGTTCTCAAATCGCTGACGATATACCTCTTTAATGAAATCTTCGGGGGAGTTCCTTTTAAGGCGAGTGAGGATATTCTTAGTCGTCTCCATTCTCCGATGAGAGCTTTCTTTATTCTCCCCTATTGTGTAACCCGCAGAGGGGTATTTCAAGCCATGATTTGAACGGACATGGAAGTCATCCCAACTCAAGTCTTCCACATAAGCGCGGTGCTTGGCTGTATGCTCTATTGAAGAAGCTCTTACTCCATCGGAAAGGAACGTGTGCCCCTTAATCCCACTATTGTAAGTCGTTGCACAGAGCAGAGCCTCGTCAAAAGTGCGACATTCTAAGCAGGATAAGATTCTTTCAGCATCTTTAGACCCAATAACACCTAAGACAGAGTTGTCTTTTTTCTGACCCCCCTCTTTCTCGTCCCAAACGACCATCAAAGCGGCATTGGCTACCGCGATACCAAACTCATTGATGCCCTCACACCAACCCGTAAGCTCATCTTTGAAGTAAACCATTTCTACGCCCTTGCGAACGACATGGTACACTTTCAGCTCAGGAATATAATTTCGATCACGGTTCTTAAACATGAACCTCTTACCGCCAATTTCACCGAGAGCAATCACGCAAGCTTGCTTGTTCATTTCAAGACCCCTATTTCAACAGAATAAAAAGAGCGTTTTATAAATCAACTAATCACCAATTATATTTCAGAGTTAAGAGAGAGTTGATGTCTTGCCTCTCTACTTGTTTGGGGGGTCTTGAATCATAAAGGTACTTCAAAGACCATGCGACCCCAAAACGCTTGGTGAAATTCAAAGTAGCTTGAGACTCCGCGCTGACCCTAAAGTCTGAAATATCAGTCCAAAGAGGCTGATAGTAACCCACGAGCTGATACATAAGAGTCATATTTTTCCGAACCGACCACTTGCTTGTTATTAGGGAGAGATAATTAGTGCTTCTAAAAACAAACTGATTCTCCCCGCCCGAAATAAGGTCTTCATATTCAGCCATAGCCCCAATCCCCAAGCCGATAGCTGTAGTGAGAAGGGAGAGCTCAGACCGAAATCCAAGACCCAACAGCGACCTCTGTCTCAAATCACGAAATGAATCATACTGCGATTGAGCAAAGTACTCTAAGCCTGATTCCCCATCGAGGAGATGAACCCACCTCAAATGACCAAATAAGTTGTCTTTATAAGACTCCCCATTCGCAACGCCATTAGAATAGCTGCCTACAAAGAACACATGATGGCTAGGGGCAGAAATCTTAGTCTTTCGAGGGGCTATGAAGTCCACCCTAAAGGAACCATCAAAAGATCTCTGTTTGACGTTCCCTGTAAAGACACCTAAAGAAAGTTGGAGTTCTCCACTTAGACCTTCCCCTGCGTCGATTCTAAAAGCTTCAGCATTAACCTGTGCTCCTAAGTCGAGGGGAAATAGTAAAATAATCGCAATAAAAAACCATCCTAGCTTCATCTTAGTCTCTCTCTACGTCTATAGGTTCGCAAAGTAGAGAGTATAAAGAGTCAACGAAAACTAGATGTCTTTTGATGCGTAAGAGATTTCATGGCTCTTATTTCAGAAACAAAGTCCAAGGCAGGGACTTTAGCAGTTTTGTTGAAATATTCGCGCTTTAAATCCCTAATGGTTTCTACCTTTTCAAATAGGAAAAAAACCTTTCTACCTTCAAGCTCTGTACCTATAAATCTCACGCCTGCAACTTTCAAGAATGCGGAGAAGTACAAATCTGCGGTTTTAAATCTTTCAGACATATCAAGCTCGCCCTTGTGTGTTCAGAGCATAATACCAACAAAAAAGGCTCACACTAGGCGAGCCTTTTCATTTCACAACTCTAAGGGCTTATTCTCAGAGAGGGAGCACGTTTCCTGCGCCGTCGTAGCACACTACGAGCTCCTCTGAAATGGCAGTAGAGAGCTGACCGCGAGCGACAGAAATCCAAAAGCTTGAGTCGTTCTCATTAACTGCCTTAAAGACAGTTGAGTCAAAGCGAGTAGCGGTCGCATTAGCGAGCAGAGTAGTATCTACTCCAACCTCAAGCGTAAACTTAGCTCCTGCAAGGATGCTAAGAATATCCTCAACAGAACCTGTGCCAAGGCTAAAGCCTGCAACAGCGTTCCCATAGATTACGCCAAGACGAAGAGCTGTTAGAGCACCGCCCGCTCTCATTTCAGAGATCACAGCGTCAGCAATAAGCTTAGCCTGTGCGGGAGTCGGTGCAGCGGGATTGCCGTCTTGTGCTGTGATAAGAATGTAAGAGGTCAGACCACTTGTAGAGTTAGTGGTGATCCCATTCTGATCTACAGTAGGAAGCTGATTCTCAGGCTGACGCAGATAGCGAGGACCTTGAGCAACAGGGTCAACTACAGGGTTTGCTTGAGCGCGGTTCGGCCACAGGTCTGTAATCTGAAAGCTGTTGTTTGCGATAGATACGTCACGAATACAAATAGCAGGACTAGCCATGTGTTCTTCTCCTATTACTGAATGAGTGTTCCGTCATCTGCATAGCAAACAACAAGAGGTGTAGAAGCAGTCTGAGCAGTCTTTAGCTGACCCTCACGAGCTGAAATATAAAAGCTGCTTTCAAAGGTGCTGATCAAGCGATCAGCATAAGAAGGCGCTGAGAAGAAGCCTGCAACATTAACACCCTCAAAGGCTCTAAGAGCCCCGCCTAGCGAAGTTCCGTTAGGAATGGTGAACACAGAATAACCCGAAATAATGCTCAGAATCTCAGAGACTGTTGCGGTGGTTCCGCCAATCCCGATCCCATTCGCATCTCCCGTCACATTCAGAATCGTCTGATTGATCTGACTAGAAGTAAGGGCGCTGCCCCCTTCTGCGAGAGCAATTAGAGCCTCTGCAACCGCTACAGAATCAGCCTCTGAAATAAGAACTGTCCCGTTTGCGTCATCGTCTATCGTAGCTAGAAGATAGGAAGCAAGACCTGAGTTAGCTCCAACAACATCGAAGTCAGCGTCTAAGACAGGAAGTGAAGTAAGAGAAGTCTTACTTGGGCTGTAAATATACGCAGGACCTCTAAAGTTAGGAGTCATAACTGCGTTGCTCTGAGTCTTATGAGGGAAAAGATCCGTAATCTGTAAAGTACCCTCAGCGACTCTTGAAGAAGCGTAAATAAAAGGCATATTCAGTCCCCTATTTCTTAAGCGTGGAGTGTTCCGTCATTGACGTACACGGTGACAAGACCTCTACTTGCAAGACCTGCGAGAGAGCCCTCAGAGAAAGACACCTCCCAAGAGCTGTCTCCATAAACAGGGTGACGGACATTTCTTTGGAATCCGATTTCGTCGGCGTTCGCATCGGGAACAAAAACACCCCCGATCTCAATCGGAGAACCCGCAGGTACGACATAAGTCTCACCTGCAAGAACACGAATGAGTCCTGAAACGGAGCCCGTTGAGGTGTTTTGAGTAAGAGTAGCGCCCGCAGCTCCTGGTTGAGCTGCGAGAATCACGTCAATGTCAGCGAGTTCAAGCTTGTTTCCTCCGCGAACCTCTGAAATGATATCAGAAGCAGCACCTGAAGCTTGCTCAAGAGTGAGCGCGGGTCCTGCCGCACCGTTCTGAACATTGTAAAGCAGATACGCAACAAGACCACGAGCCTCACGAGAGAACGAAATGTCTCCTGCGTTGTCTGCAACAATGACGGAACGATAACGACCACTCAGACCGCTGTCGATCTGACGGACATAAATAGGACCAGCGCCTTGGGGGTCGAGGGCTGTATTTCTTTGGCTCTCGTTCGGAAAGAGATCAGTAACCATAACTGACCCATTCTGAAGATCTGCACTACGGGCGACCAAATATACCTGTGGCATAACATTTCTCCTTCAAATGGATTGAGTCGAGATAAAGGCAAAGATAAAAGAAGTATTTATCAGCCCTTGTTTACGATTCCGCATCGGGCACTAAACAGAGGAGTCCCCCCATCCGAGGCGAAATAGAACTCAGGGACTGTCACCCCTGTAAGATTTAATTCCTCTCCAGGTCTGAGCATCGTAGGACTCATCCCCGATGTGTAGGAAACAAACAAGTTTTGCCCCCCTTGCGCCTGAGAAAAGTTCTTTATATTAACAGTCTGCGAAAATAAAGGGAGATGGATGTTCAAAGCACCATCATCTAACACATCGGGAATTACCCCATTCGTCGCTAAATCGGGGGCGTTAGCCATGAAGGTAAAGAGAGGAGTTGGGACACCCAAGAAGTCATAAGGAACGACTGCTACGAGAGGACCTAGCTTTGTGGCAGTCCCATTTCTCAAAAGACCCCTCACTCTTATATACGCAACGTGGTTGTCAGGAGGAATTCTCGTCACTCCTGCTTGGGGGACGGTTGCGTAGTCATCTAAATTAAAGAGGAAACGTGTCTGATCTCTTTTAGAGTCCTCTTGCCCCCTTGATCGCGTAGTTCTTAAAGAAGGGGAAATAAAGCTACGCCCTACAATGACAGAAAACAGGAGAGAAGGGTTAAGGTTCGCATCATTTATGTTTGATGCCCCATACACTTCGACATGAGTCATGTCCCTAAGAATGCCATTGGGCAGACTCATATCTATCTGATTTTTACTCCTAGTTACAAGACTAGGGATCAACCTACCTCTTGACATATTTATTTACCTTTCTCAGAAGCCTCTTTAGCGACCATTGGAGCATATGTGTCGGTGCTTTTCCCTTGTGACTTTGCGAGCTTACTCGCTTCTGCCCAAGAATCCACCCTCTCACCATTTACATTTGGGACAAGACGACCCCCGACCTTGGTGTCTCTTTTCATTTCATACTGACGCGCATCGAGCTTTTCATTCTTCTTTTTCATCTGTGCCTTGATGCGCTCATTTTTCGTGCTCCAACCATCACCTTTACAAATAAATTGGGGCAAAGAAGGAACCTTCACATTTATATGTGAACACTCAGGGCAGCTCTGTGGCTTGTCGTGGTCAGACATTCTTAAAAAGGCAGTATAATGTGTCTCACACTCAGCACATCTGTAATCATAAGTAGGCATGGTTTTCTCCTAGAAATAACTTTTAACGACAGCGTAAGCGTGTTTGCAGAGCTTGTGACTTCCCTTGGGGTCTCTCTGCTTAGGCTTCTCCGCTGTACCTCTAGGCTTACCATATAAATAGTTATTTCTAAGCGCGTGATATTCAGGACCTTGGTAGCGCCAATAACTACAAGAGCAAGACAAGTAAATATCAGGTGCGTCTCTCGAACCCTTTGCGTCCAAAGTCACTTGGTAGTCCCCGACCGAAATGATAAGGGGCTCGACAAACAACTTGTCTTTATACTTAATGGATACTGAAATAGCAGAGCCCTTCTTGATCACATCAGAATCAAGACCGCTCGTTATTTCACTCAGCTCGGCTGATGTTTTGTGTCTCAAGAGAAGCCCCCTGTCTGTCTAGCAGACAGGGACTATAGATCATCTACCACAAAAAAACTTACGTCTCTCCTTAGACTTACTAAGGAATGTGGCAGGGACACCATGACGATACGCCTTGTACGCCTGTGCAAAGAGAATGAAGTATACTGCGAGAGTGATAGTCAGCAAGATGTATGAAAAGTAAAGCATTTTAAGACCCTTTTACTATATGTGAGATCAGGTTTTCACGAACCCGATTAACAAAGGACATATCCCAATGCAAACTTTTGTTCCTTACTCTGACTTGAAATTATGCGCGAGCTCTCTTGACGACCGCAGACTAGGGAAACAACGCTCTGAAAGCCTCATCATCTTGGCGACCATTGAGAAAAAAAGACTCGCACCGCCCGAAGAGCGAATTGGTTGGAAGAATCACCCCGCAGTCTTAATGTGGGAAGGATATGAGGACTTCTTGATCCACTACTCGACAAGAATATGCGTAGAATGGAGAAAGAGAGGGTACAAAGATACAACCCTTGAGAAATTCCTGTCACTACGGAAATGGGTCGTGAGACCCTCTCAACCATTGTGGTGGGGAGATGAACGTGTCCATGTCTCTCACCGATCTAAGCTCATCCAAAAAAACCCCGACCATTATCGAGACCAATTTCAAGGAACCCCTGAGGGACTTGAATATTTTTGGCCTTCTAAGGAGATCGAGTATGCCCAACGATAAAGTATTAGATGAAATACTTAACCCTAAAGATGAATTAAAGGGGACTCCCTACTTCATCCCTGTGTTTCTACCCGCGAGCTTTAAAGAGCACCTAGAAAAACTCATCTCTCTTAAAAATGAGTCCCTCATGGAAATGAGTACTGAGTCAGAAGAAGCTCTCAAGAGCCACGCAATAGATGGGCTGATAAGCCTCTACCAACGATCTTCTCAATGCACCCCTCTCCATGAGTACCTAAAAAGCTTAGGGGCGGAGCCTAGCGAGATCGAAAATAAGATGGTGTTCATGCTCTCTGAAAAGCAACTCTCTCAATTCAATATCGAGCTCAACAGTCGGAGCATTTCGGGAGAATTTCAGATTGATGGAAGAACGGTCACAATACATCAAACATAAGCAGAGAGCTCGCCCAAGTCATATTCTAAAGCAGGGGGGCTCGAAGCATCGTCAGAGGAGTCGTAGTCTTTTTGAAGAAGAGAGAAGTACTCTTTAATTTCAGACATAAACCACTTGCTGACTCGATAAAGCCCCTTAAGAATCATCTTAGAAGCTTCCCAAATAAACTTAAACGACAGCCTCAAAGCATCTGCCAAATTACCTTTAGACCACTCCTTGAGTTCCTTTACTTCTGTGCCAAGCCAGATACAGGCTTCTATCGCAGCATAAATCAAGGAACCCGACAAGCCTAGAACAATGAGAGAGGCTGAGACAAAAGAGTAGGAGGAGAGGGCGGAGAGTGCAGAGGTGAAGATTCCTGCTAAGAGGGAACTCGCACCAATAATGATAGGCCAAGAGGACATCAACAAGCCTGCTAAAACACCGAAGGTGAGAGGAGCAGAAATTGCATCCCCAAGTCTTTCAGGCAACAAATATCTTAAAAACCCAACCCCGCCCTTAACGAATCTACTGATCAAAGACAGGGAAGAAGAAGATATATCTAGCAGGCTATCGAAGCCTCTTTCTAAGGAGCGCGATCTCGACTTATAAGAAGCGCTCCTCCTATTACCTTTAAGATAGGAAAGAAGCACGACTAGAACGACATCTTTAGGTAGCCTTAAAGCAGAAGCCATCCCCGAAATATCTTGCTTACTATAAGCCTTAGCGCATTTTCCAGCCATCTCTCGGACTTCTTCTCTACTAGATGCCTGCGCGAAAGCATATCGAAACATCCTCTGTGCAGCATCGTCTTTGTCCTGCTTCTCAGGAGAAATAAAGTCCGAGAAAGACTCCGCGTTACGCTTTGCAAGTAAGAACAACCCACTTTCGGCATCTTTTGACAAAGAAGAGCGAACGACAGACGATTCTTTCTCAAGAACAGCTTTGGCTAAGGAGTCCCCAAGAGACCCCGCCAAAAAAGCCTTTCTCTCCATTTTAGCAACGTGTACCGCAGCTACTTTTTTTATGCTCGCGCTCTTGTTCACTTCCATACTCCAATATGTGTCTGTTTGACATCACGCGAAACATAAGAGAAAAAAAAATGAACTCTGACTACGTTTCTGAAGCTAAGAGAAGATTCTTACAAGAGAGCACCGATTTCTACGCGCACCCAAAAAAGAGAAACACTCTTAGAGAAATATTACTTGTGGGAAATGATAGCTGCAATCCCACACAAGAGCAGAGCAATCACTCCTCGGAAGTTAAAGCCAAAGAACAAGGTGTTTAAGGTTAGGTCAGTCACAAGGCTAACTAGCCCCCATGTGACCCCCGCCTTCCACACATCCCCTAACTTAATCAATTTCCACCACGCATAAAGCGTAAGGTAATTCGTGAACAAGCTTGTGAAAAGCCACCATTGAAATGGTGTCCAATCGAGCTGAAATAACTCTTTGGAGTTCCCTTTAAACCAAAACACCAAATTAGCCAAAGTCAGCATGGCGATGGGTAAGATATACTCAGAAGTCAAAACAGATCCTATGGAGACAAATTGAAATACGAAAAGATCAATCAACCTACCCACTACAAGGGCAGAAATGGGCTATACGCACAAGACGTAATTGAGGCATTCGATCTTAATTTCTCATTAGGCTCTGCTCTGAAATATATTTTAAGAGCAGGGAAAAAGCCAGGAGAGAGCTTCGAGGAAGACCTCAGAAAAGCGATTGCTTTTTTAGAAAGAGACATACAGAGAGATAAAAGCCATCGCTCTGAAGAGGACTCAAATCAGTAGCCACCTGTCTTATACCAACCCGAACCCTTTAGAATGAAAGAGCCGAGAGCCACTACGCGCTCGGTCGGTTTCTTGCACTTCTCACATGGCGGGGGAGCTGCCTCATAACTCTGCAACTTAGATTGAGTGTGAGCACAGGAAGAACACTTGAAATTATAAATCGGCATCGCTTATTTCCTCTGTTGTTTTTTAGCAGTACCGCGCAAAAAAGATTTACGCTGTCTTATTTCTTGATCTTCTGCCTGTCTCTTCTCTTTCAAAAGACGCATCTCCTTCTCTTGGACTTCTCTCAAGAGGCTCTTTAACACGGATTCGGCATGGCGTAATTTGTGAAGAAGATCGGAATCGTCACCAACAATCTTATATCTAGTGTTAGATAAACGTAAGTAAGGACTCAAAAGATCACAAGACCTCTCTAAAGAGCCCCGTACCCCTCGAATCACTTTTAATTGTTCAGACAAACCAAACCCCCTTTTGGTGAAATTATGAAAATAACAGCAAAGAATATAACTGAAGTCCTCGTCAAAGGAACTCTCGTAGCAAGAAAGCTACTTCTTAAAAACCATACAGGAGAAGTAGACGATAAAATACACTTAATTTTTGAAGGTCAGTTCAAGAACGGAGCGGTGCATTTCAAACGCAAAGAATTTAGAGCCGAACCCCTCTTTAAGTTTCACGATCAAAACCAAACAAGACTCATAATCGCCCCTTACTCAGAAGGGGGGAAAATAGTCATATTCAGCCATGAGGGTCGGTACTACACGCTATTTCAAGGAGAGCCCGCCCTCAAAGGGGAAGAAGCAACCTTCCCCGAACCCCTCTACTTAAAATCTGACTGTTGGGAGAGAGAGGAGCGAGCTCCGTTAGGGCATTAACCCTTATAGTCGTGGGGGAACTCGAACTTATCCCCACCACCCCGACCATCAAAGTAGCCTACAGTAACTCTGACCTTGCCCTTAACAGGTAGTGAAATCCCATTCTTTAGGAGATCATTCGAGTAAGAAGGTTTCACTCCGTTCACAGCGATGGTGATATGAGGATGCTTTTTCTTAACAGGCAGCTTCGTATCTAGCACCACCGCGCAACAATACTCGTCAAACGCGATTCCTGTTATGTCAAGCACATAGCTGTTCCCTAAATACTCTGCATAAGGCTCTAGGCTACTCGCATTTCCTTTGCCCCCAAAGAACTCTAAAGTCATGTGGTGACACTTGAAGTCCCAACCTGTCATAGAGGGAACTCCCGACTGACTCATAACCCATTCTTTGAGCTGCTCTGGACGGTCAAGAACTGCCTGCATGAAAGTGACTTTTGTCGCTTTCTCAGCAGCTACTCTTAACCTCTCCTGCTCTGCAAGAATAGGGACTATCTTAGATCTGAGGTCGGGACGCTCATAAGCTAGACGGATCAGCTTTTTCTTTAATGACATATTCGTTCTCCCATGTTTTGCATCTATGCAAATGATAAACTGACTATTGTCAGAAGTTGAAGTCGATCTCATCCTCAGTTAACCCTGAGAATGGGTCTTCAGATTGGTTGAAGATAGCCTCTGCAACCCCCGCTTGCTCTTGGGGAGAGCCCCCCCCTAAATCGAGTCCGTATGCTTGAGCATTCTCGATCATTCTCTGAGTTTCTTGCTCCTGACGCTCTTTTTGCTGCTCCTGAGGAGAGGTCGGCTTCTTCTTCTTCTTCTTCTTAAACTCTGTCTTGTCTGCCTTTTGCTTAGGCTGACCTATTTCACCCAAGCTCTTAAGCAAAGTCATCACAAGCTCTTTAACCCAATTAGACTGCACAAACTTTCTGTAACCCTCTTTATACTTTTTCTTGAGGGTTCCTACGGAAACCCCACTAGAGGAAGGTTGCCCCGTGTTTGGGTCTACCTTGGCTTCACTCTGTATCTTTTTCCATTGGGCGCTTAACTGATCGAGTTTTTCCTTTAAAGAAGGGGTGTTGTAATAGCCCTTAATATTTAGAATAATTCTTTTCATTTCCCCCGCATCTGAGGCGTTCCCGTAGCTCTGAAATAGTTGTATTAAGTCCTTTTTTATTTTTTCAGGGTCTTTATTTGTATTTCTAGGGTCTGAGTCCTCTTGCGTCTGAGCAGGGGTTTGCGTCTGAACAGGCGGTCGGGGTCGCGCAGGAGCTTGCGTCTGAGCAGGAGCTTGAAATACTTGTTGAGAGGGCTGACTTCGTGCAGGGGCTTGCGTCTGAGCTGAAGCAGGTGCAGGAGCTTTATTTTTTCTCCCGAAGCCTAGTATCGCAACTCTTACATTCCAAAGGGAAAACAAGCTCCCCCATTTCCTAATTGGGACAGAGCCCTTTCTCAACCTAAAGCTGTTCTGTAGCTGCTCTAATCTCGCCTGCGTATAGAGGTACTCTGTTATCAAGTCTCCATGAGAGTCTAAAAAGGCAGAGTCTCGGAGAGATTTTGAAATCAGCACTCTAATTGGAGACATTTCTAATTCTTTGCCTTAAAAACAGATGGGGGAGCACTTTTAACTTTGGGCGCGTCTTTTGGCGTAGAGGGTTTCGACTTAGTTTCGGTGCTCGGCTTTGAAGGAGCTTTAGCGCCCCCACCACCCTCAGACTTCTCCTTCTTTTTTTGCTGATTTTGTCTCTTCTCAACCTCCGCCTCTGCTCTCCCTAACCATCTCTTTAACAGCTTCTCTCTAATCTGATTCTTTTCTCTGGGGTTGTTTATGTTGTTTGCTTTGTCCATTTCCATCGTGAATTGCTTCACTTTAGGACTCTGCCTTCTCTTTTTATTGCCCCTCAAAAGCTTAATAATTTTCTTTGTAATTTGGGACTTCTCTTGAGGGCTAAGAGTGTCATATTTAGGTATTCTTTTTTTGAGCCAAGGAATAGAGCCCCCTAAAGATTTTTGTCGGCGGTCTATTTGCTTGCCCTCTCCTCTTGGGGCTTTCCCTTGAAATCTCTTTAGCTTGTTTCCACGCTGAGTGAGTTCAGACTGACTAACTTGATCCGCAAACTTAAACAGGTCTGAAATAGGACTTGAGTCCATATCGCTCGCTGTTTTTGTGTCAGGAGACTCTATTAGGTGTCCACACCTAGCCATCACGCGAGGATAGGCAACGCAAAGAGAAGCTAGGCGGTGCATATTAACCGAGCGAGGCAGAACAGAAATCGAGCGATATATCTGATCCGACAGTTCGTCAGGACAATCTCCGCCTAATGTGTGGGCTATTCTTATTTTAGACTTCATGGCAGACTCCTTCTTTGTTGAAGAAGAAGGACATATAAATAGTTTATACCTCGAAGGAAGAAAAAGGAGATTGAAATGTCGCACGTCACTACCTTGTTCATTCCAATTGAAGAAGCTAGGGAGCTTCTTGGAGCCCCCCCAAGAAAAAACACATTTCTATATGAGGATGGTCTTGAATCAGCAAACCTCAAGATCAAGGCATCATCCCCCAATTCAGTTGAGGTCTATTATATTTCGGGAGATTCGGACTTAGAAGACATCGTAATTCATTTCAAAGATTCTTATGGTGATAAGATGCAAGACACAGCTCTCTTAGAGAGACTAGACAAGATCATCGCACATAACCCTAAGAGCAAGTTCCTAAACAGCGTTCGGTCAGAGGTCGCGTTGGGACAAAAAGTGTCTCAGGGGGCGCTTGACGTGATAGAAGAAATAGAAAGCAATATCCAAAACCCAAATAACGAGCTGCTTGAAAGACTAAGACGTATTTCAGAGCTTTTGGGAGAGGACTCTTTTATCGACAGTCTCACCGCTCAGGTTTTAGGGGGCAAGCAAAGTCTTAGCCCTCGGCAAGAAGCAGCCGTGGCTGGGATTGAGAGCAGACTTAAAGGGATTGAGAGTCACATGGTGAGAGTAGATAACCTGCTCAAGAAATACCCTATGGACAAGTTCCTTAAGTCACTCAAATCATTTCTAATGGGGGGTAGAGGTCTCTCTCAAAAGCAAGTGTCTGCGCTCGAAAGCATCGCAAG
>Ga0181585_10003994_pt1 | contig 12867 bp, 11 predicted proteins | sample 071ome_29_FD_132469 | JGI IMG/M metagenome (GOLD analysis project Ga0181585, IMG submission 132469) | Coastal salt marsh microbial communities from the Groves Creek Marsh, Skidaway Island, Georgia - 071407BT metaG (megahit assembly) | ecosystem: Environmental > Aquatic > Marine > Intertidal... | reverse complement strand
TTATTTTATTAATTTTAATTTTGCCTCTTCCACAAGCTACATTTACAGAATCTTTACAAATAGCTGTAATCTGTCCAGGAATAGCACAAAACACTTCGTTTGATTTAAGAATTTCTGCTCTAAGTATAATAATTTTTTTTTCATTTAAATAAGAAAATGCTCCTTGATAAGGCTCTGATGAGGCATTTATCAGGCGTAGAACGTCTTCGCAGTCCTTCTCCCAAATTATTTTTCCATCTTCAGGTTTTCTTGGATAGCATCTTAACGCTTCAGACTCCAATTTAGATTGAGTTTGAAGAATAAAGTTTGGATCTGTCTTCAGCTCTACTAATGATGTCATGAATAGCTCTGGGATAGTATTCTGCATCCATACCCAAACGTCGCCTATTCTGGTATTGATATCTATATGATAGTAGTCTCTCTGAATGATGTCTCCGTTATCAAGCTCACCTCCAATCATTCTATGAATACAGAGGCCAATTTTATCTTCACCATTAAGTATTGCCCACGCTTGACAAGCATTCCCTCTATACATCGGCAAATCTCCTCCATGTGCATTTAAAATTCCAAGTGGAAATAATGATGTAACTGTTTCAGGGATAATTCCACTATAATTCATGCTCACACCAATATCTACAGAATATTTTTTTAATTGATCTGCAAACAATGCAATATTTGATCCGAAAAAGAAATCTATATTTAAGTTTTTAGCAAGTGTTCTAAAGTCTTCTGATTTTTTTCTGTATTCAGGTGCCTCTTTAGAAGTAATGATGTATTTGATTGAATGGCCCTCCTCGTGAAGCTTGATAGCTGTGTCATAGAGTATTTCTGATCTTCCAATAATTCCTATATTCATAATTTATAACGAAATAATTTTATCAAACCATAACTCTACACCTCCACCGAGAGGGTTTTTAAATTTCTTCAGTTTGCTTAAATCATTGAAATAAGGTCTAGCTTTATTATAGTTTGCCATATCATTTTGATCTAAAAATATATGAATTGGGTGGAAATCAAAGACCTTAATCCCTTGGTAGTTTTTTATTTTTTCAATGTCAAAAATTCCTGATTCTAGCAATTCAATATCATCTTCCCAAAAATATGGAACTTTGATTATTCCATTCCAATGACGCCATGGAGATAATTCTATATGTGAATGATATGGAACAAAATGGTTGCAATCATGTGTAAGGTTAAATTTATAGAATGAATCAATAATCACTGAGCTTTGAGTCATTGAATGACTCCTTACTGATGTAGCTTCCGGTACGAAATTCATAATACGATCTATAACATCATCTATATTTTTTCCATTAGAATAATCACCATCTAATAACTTGTTAAAATTTGGATGAATGCCTAGCTCTTGGTTTGGAGTTTCTCTTATATCTTGAAGAATTGCTGTCTCATGTGTTACAAACCAAGTGGCTGCAATTTTTTTATTTTTAATTTTTTCTAATGTGTAGCTTATCACCTCATCAGATGCCCAATCGATATCAATAGTTATAAAAAGGTCATTAAATTTATAGTTACCATCAGTCGATATGTCTTGAATATTTTTATAATACACGAGGAATTATTTTAAAATCGGTTAATTTTATCCATGAATCTAGCGCTCGAAAATAATAAGACCCCTTATTCTCATAATAGTCGCCAGGAACACTGTTATGGTCGATTGAAACTATCTCAGATTTATATATCACATATTTTTGATTATTATATATCGTAAAAGCGCCTGGATAGGGTTTAGTTTGTGCACGAATAAATCTATCTATTGCTGTTGAAGTCCAAGACCAGTCAATCAAACCATCTTTTGGTGACCTCTGAGGGTAAACTGTTCTTTTACTATGATCTTGAGGTTTAAGTTTCAATTGTTTTAAACTTAAATCAATAACGAATTTATCTATTAGCTCTATACCTTTTAATTCTATTTTTTGATATAAAGATTTAATTGTCTCATCTTCTGCAATAAGAACTTCTTTCTGTCCAGCAATATCACCTGAATCGACTCCATTATCAAGTTGAAATAAACTTATTCCAGTCTTTCTTTCGCCATTAATTAAGGCCCATACAAGCGGAGCTCCTCCACAATATTTTGGCAATAAAGATGCATGCAACCCATAGCAGGGAGCTATTTCAAAGTAATGTGAGGTAATCATGTGATACCATCCAACAACCATTATCAAATCAGGTTTAAGAGATTTTGCAAAACTAATTAGGTCTTCATCTTTCATATTTTTTTTCATAATGAAATAAGGGATATTATTATTTGAGGCGATATGGTCTAAATCATCATGAAGAATATTTGTAACAGATTCTTTACTATAGGATATTTCAAAATCTTTTTTTGCAGTTATTACCCCAACTACATTTACCAAACTATTTGATATGAGTGAATTTAAGCACCTTAATCCAAAACCAGACGCACCAATAAATAAAATCTTCATTTTTGTCTTAACCATGAATTTACTGTTAACAAAGACCATATAAATAATCTTCTATTAACACTGCCATCAAGGTGATCTTGTACAAGATTTTTAGTAGTTTTTATATCTATAATTTCATATATTGGTGCATTTTTGTTGAACAGCTCTTTCTTCACATAGTCTAGACTATCTCCTTTAAACCAACTTTGGTCTGGAGATGAAAACCCTTGTTTTTTTGCATTTGTAATTTCCTCAGGAATATATTTACCCATCATCTTTCTTAGGATTTGTTTTCCATCATTGGTTTTTTGATTTTGTGAAAGTATCTTTTTCCCTGCTTGATTCTCATTCATTTTTGCAGCTTGTTTAAGATTCGAAATTTTATATTTCACCGGGCAACTTAGAGCAAAATCAACTAAATCATTATCCATAAACGGCACTCTGCTCTCTAAGCCATGCACCATGCTTAGCTTGTCTTCTACAACAAATAATCCATGCAAAAATGTCTTTGCCTCAAAATACAAGGAATGATTAATATAGTCTTCAGGTGTCATCTTAGTATGGATTTGTTCCTTCTTAAAAATATTCTTAAATATATCTTTAGTCCATACATTAGAGACTTCTTTTCTGATTGGGTTAAATAATCTTAGTAAATCTTTGTTAGGAAGTAGTCTTTGCCAGTACAAGTAGTACGAATCAATGTAATCATCGAAATTTTTATGGCCAATGCCTCTAAAGTATCTCCACGGATATCCACCAAACAATTCATCTCCTCCAGAGCCTGATAAGACAACTTTTACAAATTTGCTTGTCAACTTTGCTGCATAATAATTTGGATAGCTCTGACCTACCCTAGGCTCTTCAAGCTGATAAGAAACTTCGTCTAAGCACCTCTCCATATCTCCTGACTTTAGAACTATCTGATAGTGCTCTGTTTGAAACTTATAAGACATTGCTTCTGCGGAAGCTCTTTCATCATACGCAAGCTCTAAACCTGATGCCGACGTTAGGTCAAATCCACATGTAAAGGATTTAAAATTATCTGACATACCTGATGCAACAGCAGTTATTGATCCAGAATCCATTCCACCACTCAAATAAGAACCAACTTCAACATCACTTACCATCTGTCTTTTAACAGCTTGGGTAAAAAGAAAATCTAACTCTTCTATATATTCACTCTCAGTTTTTATAGTTTTATCTTCTTCAAATTCATAATCCCAAAAACGGTGCAGTTTAAGTCTTTTATCACTTTTAAGATCAATGGTGCCATAATGTCCAGCTGGAAAAGTTTTAATACTTTTTTCAAAGGTTTTATTAGATAAAATATTTTGAAAAGTAAAATACTCATAAATTGCCTCATAATTGAGTTCACTTTCAAAAAATTCTAATGATGTGATTGCTTTCTGCTCTGATGCCACTGCAAAAAAGTTTTTAAAATTTGAGTAGTAAAGTGGTTTTATTCCGTACCGATCTCTGCCTATCAACAATTTATTCTCTTTTCTATCAAAAAGTAGAAAAGCAAACATACCATTAAATTTTTGTATTGCAGTTTCGCCCCACTTAATCAAACTTTTCATTACAACCTCAGTATCTGATGTTGATTCGAAATTTATTCCAAGCTTAATTAGATCGTCTCTTATACTTTTGTAGTTATAAACTTCTCCATTATATGAAAATATATATCTATCATTTTCACACAACATAGGCTGATTTGCTGATTTTGATAAATCAATTATCGATAATCTTCTGTGGCCAATTCCCACATTTCTGCTAGCCCATTGGCCTTCTCCATCTGGCCCTCTATGAGCAATAGCATCAGTCATTGTTTTAACTATATGTTTATCTATTTTGTCATCGTTGAGGGCGATGATTCCTGCTATGCCGCACATTTAGTGATTGAATTTTTTTATTTTACTTATCACAAATTCTTGTTCACTCTCTTTCATGCCATTAAATAAAGGTAATGAAATGCTGCATTCATTAGCAAAATAAGCATTTGGGAAGTCAGTTGGTTTAATTGAATATTTCTTAGCATAGTACTCAAGCATGTGAACTGCATGTGTTGCGGGTCTAGTTGAAATTCCATGTTCCTGGAGGTAGACCATAAGGTGATTACGTTTTTCAGAGATTTTTTCAATTGAAATTGTAGAACGCTGTTCTTTCCCATACAGACATGGAAAACTTTGATAACCATGATCAAACCCTGGTGCAGCTTCTGGCAGAGAAAGCCAATCAATATCTGATAGTTCATCCATATAAGTAAAAGCAATTTTTTTTCTCTCATTTAGTATCTCATTACCTCTCTTTAACTGATTAATTGCTAATGAAGCTTGTAGATCTGTCATTCTTTGGTTGTAGCCTGCCAGCTTGTATTCAGCAAGCAAGTATGGTTTGGACCCACTATGTCTAGCAAAATCTGTAGATGAAGCCCCGTGATCCCTAAGCTGTCTTAGCTTTTCTGCTAGCTTATCGTCATTAGTTGTTATCATACCTCCTTCTCCCGTAGTTATAGACTTTCTAGGGTGAAAGCTAAAACAACCAGTATTGCCAAAGCTACCTACATGTTTGTTATTATATTTTGCCCCAAAACCACAAGCTGCATCCTCAACAAGATGCACGCCTTTAGAAATTTTTTTAATTCTTTCCATGTCAGCAGACAAACCAAATAAATGAACAGGAAGTATAGTTTTTGGTTTATGCTCCATTTTCTTTTGTAACTCGTCTATAGATAGATTAAAAGTATCAAGATCTATATCACAAAAAATTACTTCGCCGAATTGATGCTCTACTACATTAGCTGTTGATATCCAAGTAAAAGCTGGAACAATCGCTTTATCACCAACCCCAAAACCTAATGAAACTAAAGACAAATGAAGAGCAGAAGTACATGAAGTGACAGCTATTGAGTTTTTAACGTTTGTAAATCTAGACCATTCTTTTTCAAACTCTGCAACTTTTGACCCTTGAACAATCCATCCACTGTCTAGGGTTTGCAAAACTGATTTTTTATCTTGTTCTGTAAAAAAAGGTTTAGCTATGGGAATCTTCATTATTAAGCTAATTGATTTCTCCTTTTTTCTAGTTCTTCAATATGGCTTTTTCTCCATTCAATAAGCTTCTTCAATCCGTTTCTGAGATCAACTGTATAAAAATAATCTAAATCTTTTTTTGCATTTTTAGGGCATCCAATTCGATTTCGTACTAGAGTTGCTGCACTTCTTTCAATATACTTTATTTCCTGATCACATTCAGTCAAATCAACTATCATCTCTGCTAATTCTTTCAATGTCGTTTTAACGCCAGTCCCAACATTATAATTTTTGTCAACAGCATCTGATTTCATTGCGCAAATATTTGCTCTTGCACAATCTTCTACAGCAACAAAATCAAGAGCTTCTGAACCATCGCCCATAATAGAAGGAGCCTCCCCTTTGTCAATTGCATCCAGCATCTTCATTATTACAGCTATATATGCACCCTTATAGTCTTGCCTTGGCCCATAAACATTCATATAACGTAGCCCTACATAATTTAGCGCATAACGAAAATGATAAGCGCTTAACATGGCTTCACCACATATCTTTGTAGCCCCATAAAAATTCTTATTATTGAATGGATGGTCTTCTTTCATCGGCTCAGTTAAGGCATCACCGTAGACAGATGCTGATGAAGAATAAACAAGTCTTTGCACGTTATTGGCAACACAAGATTCCATTACATTAAAAGTACCTCTGACATTTACATCAAACGCACTATGTGGATACTCATGGCATTGTAGGAGCCACAATGCAGCAAAATGAAAAACCCCATCTTTGCCTTTTAAGGCAGAATCTAAAATATCTTTTTGCAAAATATCGCCCCCAACATCATAAACCTTAACTCTTGGGTCCTTAAGAGCCTCTGCTATATTATCTTCTCTTCCTCTGGTAAAATTATCATAAATTACTACCTCCTCAACATCTTCTTTTATTAAAGCGTCTACTGTGTGAGATCCAATCAAACCAGCACCACCAATTACAACAAATTTTTTTCCATTAATTTCCATTACACCTCCTTCAGAACTTCTTTTAATGTGTTCGCTATCAATTTAATTTCTGCCTCCACTAGGTATGGATGCATAGGTAAGCTTAATACATGGGATGCACAATAATCCGTGTTTGGTAATTCCACATCTTGAAAATAGCTTTTAGTTTTGTGAAGTGGCACAGGATAATACAAAGCTGTTGGTATTCCTTTTAACTTCATTAGCTCCATAATTTCACTACGTTTTGAAGAATCCTGCAACAATAAAGTATATTGTGCATATACCGATTTATTATTTGTCTCAATGTAGGGTAGCTTAATTTCTTGTATCTCAGATAAAAATTCTTTATACATCTGTGCTACTAGTTGCCTTTTTTCAATCTCCTCATCAAAAAACTTTACCTTCTCAAGAAGGATTGCAGCTTGTAGAGTATCCAATCTACTATTTACACCTACTTCAAGGTAGTTATATCTTCCTTTTTGTCCATGACGAGGAATTACAGATATCTTATCTAGGAATTTTTTATTCTTTACAAAAATCGCACCGCCATCTCCATAACAACCTAAAGGCTTAGCAGGGAAAAAGCTTGTGGTTGAAAGGTCAGCAATAGAACATGACTTCTTACCAAAATGGGTTGCCCCAAAACTTTGAGCGGCATCCTCTATTACAGGAATATCAAACAATTTTGCTATTGAGCATATCTCAGTGAGATCACAAGTTTGACCAAAAATTGATACAGGAATTATTGCTTTGGTATTTTCAGTAATTAAATTTTTTAAATTCTTGGGATCAAGATTAAATGTCTTTTGATCAATATCACAATAAACCGGAGTGCCTCCAGCCAACACAACAGTCTCTACAGTAGAAACCCATGTAAACGATGGAACTATAACTTCATCGCCTTTCGATATTCCAATTGCCATCAAAGAAATAAATATGGCATCTGTGCCATTAGCAACTGATATACAAGTTGTATCAGTATAGGATCCAAGTTCATCTTCCAACTCTGAAACTGGCTCTCCTAAGATGAAATCTCCTGCTTCCAATGTTCTATTTATAGCATTATCAATGTCATTTTTATAAGCAGAATATTGTTTTTTAAGATCAATAAAATTTAATTTCATTACTATTCCTTTAAACTGATTTTATTATCCTCAAGAACATAAGTCTCATTACTTGTCGGACAAATGTATTTTCCTGATGAATCAAAAGTCATTTTTTCACCAATTTTACTCATCCATCCAATTTGCTTGGCTGGAACGCCAACATTTAATGAGTAAGGGATTGTATCTTTTGAAATAACAGCGCCAGCACCAATGAATGAATATTCCCCTAGGGTCACTCCACACACTATTGTAGCATTCGCACCAATTGTCACTCCTTTTTTTACCTTGGTTGATAGATATTCATCTTTTCTAATTACTTCTGATCTAGGATTTATTACATTGGTGAATACACAAGATGGTCCACAGAAAACATCGCTTTCAATTTCTACTCTGTCGTATATAGAAACATTGTTTTGTACTTTTACATTATTCCCAATTGTTACATTACCAATATATACGTTCTGACCAAAAGAACAGTTTTCTCCAATCTTAGCACCACTCATGACATGAGAAAAATGCCATACTTTTGTTCCTTGCCCAATAGTTGCACCTTCGTCAACTATAGAGGAATGGTGAATAAACACATTATTTTTCATATATATCAGATATAATTTTATGTGATTCAATTATATCTCTAAACTCAAACTGTTGTTCGTTAATTATTTTCTCATAATTTTGAATATGTAAATCTTTATCAACACTAGAAAAATCAATTTTATATTTGCCTAGGCTAAATTCCCTCAATGTCGTTGTTCCATGAGGTAAATCTTTGTCGTCAATTGAAAGAAGCCACTGTAACTGAAGATTTTCAAAAGTTAAAACTCCAGATGATCTGAAATCACTTAAATCTTCAACTTCGATATCTTTGGGGTTGCCAAAAATTTGAAACAACAAGTCAAAATAGTGTATTCCCAGATTAAAAAGAATGCCTCCAGAATATTCTCTTTTAACTTTCCACGATTTTTTATAAGCCTCATCTCTTTTTGTTACAAATTTTAAAATTCCTCGATTACTTTCGTTTGAAATTGACCTTATTTTTTTGACAACAGGATGTAATCTCATTTGCATTATCCCAAAAATCTTATTTCTATATTGTTCAGATTTTAATTCTTCGATATGGGCTCTAAGAAAAACTAAAGGTTTTTCACAAATTACCTTTGCCCCGGCCTCGATTGATTGCTGAATATGGCTATAATGCAAGTTATTTGGGGAGCATATAACAACATAATCAACTTTATTTTCCAATATATTTAGGAAAAATTTCTCCTCATCATCAAAAAACTTTGTGCGTTCTGTTCGACCATGAAAGTCTTGATTTGAAATATCCAAAAAAGAGAATATTCCTGCCGAAGTAAATTCAGAGATAGCTTTAAGGTGCCGAGCAGCAATATAACCACTTGGACCGATGATAGAAAATTTCAGACTATCCTCTGAATACATTTTTGTTATCAACTTCAAAAACTCCTCTGGTATCAAGAATCATTTTTGCATGTTGTAGAATTAGTTCGTAATCGAATGCATTATGTTTTGTAAGTACCACTACTAAGTCATAATCGCTCAAGCTATCTTTGTTTATGTTTACGCTTTTTTGTTTGTAATTGAATTTTCTGGTAATTGGAAAATCTGGAAAATGAGGATCTGAATATTCAACTTCAGAACCATTTTTAGATATAAAATCAAAAATTTCTAAAGAGGGTGATTCTCTTGCATCATCAACGTTTTCTTTATACGACAGCCCTAAAAGCAGCACCTTAGAATTACTCACTGCTTTATTTTGGTTATTTAAAAGTGATTGGATCTTGAGTTTGATCCAATCAATAACCAGCTCATTCATTTCACCTGCAAGCTCAATAAATCTTGCAGTTGAACCATATTCTTTTGCTTTCCATGAAAAGTAAAAAGGATCTACAGGTATACAGTGACCACCCCACCCAGGGCCTGGGTAATAGGGCACAAACCCAAATGGCTTTGAAGCAGCCGCTTTTACTACTTCATAAGTATCAATACCCATCTTGTCACAAATCATTTTGAATTCATTTATCATCCCTAAATTTACAGCCCTGTGAATGTTTTCTAAAAGCTTTACAAGCTCAGCAATTTTTGGAGAACTTACTGGAACCATTTCCTTAAATACTTTGCTATAGAAGGAGACTCCTAAATCTGTGCATTTTTTTGTGACACCTCCAATAACTTTTGGTATGTTCTCTTGAGAAATTTCTCCTCCGGGGTTTTCTCTCTCAGGAGAATAGATTAAATGAAAGTCACTACCTACTTTAAACCCTTCACTTTCAATTATAGGTTTGATTAATTCTTCTGTTGTTCCAGGGTATGTAGTGCTTTCAAGCGAAAGAATCTGACCGCTTTTTAGATATTTTTTGATTAAATCTAAAACACTTAATACATATTTCATATCTGGGTCTTTATTCTTCGTAAGTGGGGTTGGCACACAAATTATAATCATTTTAGCTTCTGAAATTCTTGAAAAGTCTGTAGTAGCTTCAGCTCCCCTTTCAATTGATTTTTGAATTTCTGCATTACCAAAATGCTTAATGTAGGACTGGCTGCTGTTTAAGGTGTTAATTTTTTTTTCATCCACATCAAAACCAATGGTTTCAACATGTTTTGAAAAGTTTATCCAAAGAGGTAGGCCTACATAACCAAGACCTATTATTGCTACTTTTGACATGTCTTAAAAATAAACGGAGATTCTAATCTGTTTAGAATCTATTTGCAATTTCTTGACCAATTGCAATTGAGCTTGTAAGCCCAGGACTTTCAATACCATTCAGAACAATGCAGTTTTTATGGTTATGAGTACTCTCATCAATAATCTGAAAATCTTGGGATTCAATTTTTGGCCTAATCCCAACATAATCAGGATTTATGTGATAATCTCTTATCGAAGGAATATAGCTTGAGATAGCACTATAAAATTTTTCTTCTAAATCTTCTCCAAATTTATTTAGTGAGATATCTGGATACTCTATTAATTCCGCATCAGGACCGAAAGTTATATAATTATCATACAAATTAAAACATATATGAATTCCTAAAGAATTTTTTTCAGGTATCGGGTAAATTAGATGTTTAAAATTATCGAAATTTTTACATTTATAATAATGCCCAATATAAAATTTCATTGGAATTAAATACTTTTCGATATCAAGCTCATCTTGTGCTTTAAAAAATTCTGGTGTCCTAAGGCCTAAAGAAAAAATAAGTATGTTAGTTTCAATAATGTAAGACTCATTTTGCATCTCAACAAGAACTTCGAATCTATTGCCTTTCTTAAAGACTTTTTTTGCCCATGCTCCAAGTTGAATACTGCCATTGTTGCGTAAAAAATCTTGTTCTAGAGATCTTGATAAATCATGAACATCAACTATTCCACTATCTTTAATGTGTAAAACATAATCACTTTGGATACTTGGATAGATTTTCTTAAGCTCAACTATGGAAATTTCTTCATGAGGAATATTTTTTTCAATGCATTTTTTTATAAGATCTTCAAACTTATTTATGTTCGATTTACTAGATACTATATATTTTCCTGTTTTTCTAACATTTACATCTTTATCTTTGCAATATTCATATAATTTCTCTTTTCCTAGTATGCAGTATTTATTTTTAGCGCTACTGTTAGGATAATAAATTCCTGAATGAACTACCCCAGAATTTCGTGAAGAAGTCTCTTCTATAAGGCGTGTATTTTTCTCTAAAAGTACACAGGAAAACTTTTTTGATAGCTCTGCAGCTACGGATTGTCCAACAATACCTCCACCTATTACAACAGAATCTATATGTACTTTTTCCATATTTCTATTATGGTGCCCAGGGCCGGACTTGAACCGGCACGAAGTTTCCTTCGAGGGATTTTAAGTCCCTTGTGTCTACCAATTTCACCACCTGGGCTAAAGGATTAAATTTTATCATCGTACGAGACATTTTGCTCTGACTCTCTTGAATCAAGCTCTTTATACTCTGACCTAATTCTATTATTAATTTTAACAGTAGAAATTAAAGCATTAAGATCTATATCATGATTTTTGGCGTACTTAATAAGGGCAAGACTATCTTTAGGAAAACATGCTCCTCCAAATCCTTTTCTTCCATCATGACCAGGCACACTCATGTGACTATTGCCAATTCTTTTATCACGAGAGATTATGTCAATAATTGATTCCCAGCTATCTTTTACATCAAGTTTTTCATAGATAGAATGCAGTTCATTGAAAAAAATAACTTTTGAAGCAAGAAATGTATTTATAGAATATTTTATCAAAGATGCTGTTTGAAGGTCGGTGAATATATGTTCTTTGGTTTTGCATCTTGAGTGTTTTAAATAAGCATTAGATACTTCTGTTGAAATATTCCTATCACCTCCAAATATAATCATATCTGAATTGACAAAATCTGCATTTGCATGTTTTTCTCTTAGAAATTCAGGGTTATATACTAGTTTTGAATCTAGTTTTTGCAATTGCTTTAATATAGACGGAAGCACTGTACTTTTTACAACTTTAATAGAATTTGGACAACAAGAAGTTAACTCTTTTATTACATTCTCGATGATTGATGAATCTTGGCTGCCATCATTGTCCATAGGAGTTGGAACACATATAAAAACAATTTCTGGATTGAAATCTTTCAAGTCAGAAATAGATGTCTTGTGTAAAGGATCTACAATAAATTTTGTTACGTTTTTATTAAACCCCCAATCAGTAGCTTTCCCAACAAACCCATGTCCAACTATAGCTAGTTTAAGATTTTTATACATTTTTATAATCCTTGTGCCATTGAAGGAATTTTTCAATTCCATCCTCAAACGAAGTTTTAGGATCATATCCTAATAAATTTTTTGCTTTTGTAATATCCGCATGAGTAATTATTGCTTCATTATTTGTACGGTTACCTCTAATTTTAGTTGTTTTTTCTAGTTTACTTTCAATGGTCTCTAAGAGTTTTTTTGTAGAAATGGGTTGATTATTTCCTAGATTGAAAATCTCATTTTTAAATTGTTTTTTTTCTTGATTTATTAATTTAATTGCTCCTTCGATCCCCTGAACTATGTCATCAATATAAGTCATATCTCTAGACATTTGGCCCTCATTATTTAAGAAAATAAAATCATTGTTTTTAATTGCTTCTGTGAACAGATAATATGCCATATCGGGTCTTCCCATCGGGCCATATACTGAAAAAAACCTTAGTCCTATCATTGATATATTTGTTTTGCTTGTAAAAAGTTTTGCATACAGCTCATTTGCCAATTTGGAGGCCCCATATTTTGATTTTGGTATAAGTTGAG
>Ga0181585_10003990_pt1 | contig 12874 bp, 12 predicted proteins | sample 071ome_29_FD_132469 | JGI IMG/M metagenome (GOLD analysis project Ga0181585, IMG submission 132469) | Coastal salt marsh microbial communities from the Groves Creek Marsh, Skidaway Island, Georgia - 071407BT metaG (megahit assembly) | ecosystem: Environmental > Aquatic > Marine > Intertidal... | reverse complement strand
TTTTTGTTAAAATTTTTTAAAATTATTTTAATTTTATATTTAAAAAAAAATTTGTTGTAGCTATTAAAAAAATTAAATTAAATTTTTTTTTTTTTAAAATAATTAAAAAAAATTTAACTTTTGGTGGTACAAAGGCAAAACTTGTTTTGACTGAAGAAGTACCTCCTGAAGCTATATTGGGTCATAAAAAAATTCTATTCCCAAGAGGTATGGACATTTACTACAATCATCCAGGTCCAATGAGAAAAAAATACTTCGACTATTTTTTTTCGATATCAAAATTTGATGATGATTATATAAAAAAAAATACAACCAAAAAGTCTTATATTATTGGCTATCCAAGATATGATAAATTAACTAAAAAAATTTTAGACGAAGACCTTTTGGTACAACTAGATAAGACAAAAAAAAATATTTTATGGATTACATCTGATTTAATAGAAAATGAAAATAAAAATAAAAACATTACTTTATGGTTGGAATCTGTAACTCAATTGACAAAAAATTATAATGTTATTTTTAGACCACATCCAAATACTGTAAAAATTAATAAAAATTTAATTGAGAAAATTCAAGAAACTAATTTAATTGTTGATTTAACTGCAGATAGAGATTTAAAAATCCTTTATGATAATAGTTACCTTGTTATAGCTGACTATGGTGGTCCAATTTTTAGTGCACTTTATTGTAAAAAAAATGTTTTACTTTTTAATGTTCAAAGTAATTTAAAAAAAAGTTTTAAGTTTGACTTAAAGATGAGAGATCACTTGTATAATCTTGATATTGAAAAAGTAGGTAAAAATCAATTAAACAATATTCTAGATAATTTAGAAAATTTTAGCAAAATTAAAACCAAATCATTAATATCAAGAAAAAAAATTTTTCCTAACAATGATCTTAAATTAGAATTTAATGAAATAATAAATAATATATTTAAATATGAAAATAAATATTAAGTCTTATATTAAGAAAATTATTTTTTTTTTATTACCTGTCGTGTTTATTGAATTTTTAAAAAAAAAAAATTTTTTTTATAAAAAAAAAATAAAAATTCGCTTAAATCAAAACATAAATATAAAATTAATTAGAAATCCTAATAATTTTATTTTTGAGGTTCATAATTCAAAATTAAGATACTTTGGAGGATTAAAATTTAGTAAAAATAGTCACCCTTTTTTAAAATATTTACTAGGGAGTAAAGCCGAAATGCAGAATTTTTATTCTGATAATCAGCCGGATAACATATTGACTTGTCATCGAATACAAAACGATAAAGGTTCTTTTGATAAAAATTTTTTTTTAGATCCAGAGGGGTGTTTGCCATGGTTAAGATATAATAATAAAAATGAGATCATGCCAGAAGGTGAATTGAAGCTTTTAGATGGAAGACAACAATTTGGACCGGTTACAATGAAAAAATTAAATTTTGAAATTGAGAGATTAGATAATGTCATGTTATCTATAAAAAAAAATGGATTTATTCCAGAAAAGTTTGAAGGATACCCAAGAGGATATTTTATTTTAAATACTAATGAAGACTGGGTTTTTTATATCGTTGGTGGTAGTCACAGGGTGGCAGCACTCGTTGCTTTAAATTTTGAATACATACCTGTAATTTTACAGCCTAATTACCCAAGTATTGTTACTCAAAATAAAATTTATGATTGGCCAAAAATTTTAGATAATAAATTAAATAAGTCTGAAGCTAAGAATATATTTTTATCATATTTTTAGCCATTTTTCGATTTTACTATATTTTTTACATATATAGATGTAATAAAAAATACAAAATATGAATAATAGAAATGTTTTAGTAACAGGAGCCACAGGTTCTTTTGGGAAAGCTTTTGTAGATTATACGCTAAAAAAATATCCTAAAATCAAAAAGCTTGCAATTTATAGCAGGGATGAACTAAAGCAATTTGAATTTGCTCAATCTATAAATAAAAAATATAGAGATCGAGTTCGTTTTTTCATTGGAGACGTTAGAGACAAAGATAGGTTAAAATTTGCGTTAAAAGAAATTGATATAGTTGTTCACGCAGCAGCATTAAAACAAGTACCTGCAGCTGAATATAATCCATTCGAATTTATTAAAACAAATGTATTAGGGGCTCAAAATATTATTGATACATGTCTTGAAACAAATGTAAAAAAAGTGATAGCTCTTTCAACTGATAAAGCAGCTGCTCCAATAAACTTATATGGAGCAACTAAATTATGCTCTGACAAACTATTTGTAGCTGCAAACAATGTTGTAGGAAATAAAGATATATCCTTTAGCGTTGTAAGATATGGAAATGTAGCCAATAGTCGTGGATCAGTAATCCCCTTTTTTTTAAAGCAAAAAGATAAAAAAATTTTACCAATAACTGATAAAAGAATGACTAGATTTAATATCACATTACTAGAAAGTGTAAAAATGGTTGATTGGGCAATCAAAAATACAGTTGGAGGTGAAATTATTGTACCAAAAATTCACTCTTACAATATTATAGATCTAGCAAAAGCTGTTTGTAAAAATTGTAAAATAAAATATGTTGGTATAAGGCCAGGAGAAAAGTTACATGAAGATTTAATTACAATTACAGATAGCCCAAATACCTATGATATAGGTCCTTATTACGCAATATTAATGAAAGACTCGCAAAAGTTAATTTCTTATTATAAAAGAAAAAAAGCAAAAAAAGTTGAAAGTAATTTTAGTTACAATTCAAAAAATAATAAAAAATTTTTAACTGTAGATCAATTAAGAAAATTAATTAAAAATCTTTAAAAAATACTTTTAATGATACCGTATAGTAGGCAATTGATTTCTCAAAACGATATAAAAAATGTTACAAAAGTATTAAAATCTAAATTCATAACACAAGGAAAAAAAGTAGAGGAATTTGAAAATAGGTTGTCGGAATATTGCAATGCAAAATTTGCAGTCACAGCAAATAGTGCAACTAGTGCTTTGCATATAGCATGCATAAGTCTAGATTTAAAAAAAAATGATTATTTATGGACTGTTCCTAATACTTTTGTTGCAAGCTCAAATTGTGCTTTATATTGTGGTGCAAAAGTTGATTTTGTGGACATTGATCCCTCAACACACAACATATCAATTTTTGAATTAAAAAAAAAACTAAAATTAGCTAAATTAAAAAAAAAATTACCTAAAATAATAGTGGTTGTTCATTTTGGTGGTCATCCATGTGATTTAGGAGAAATTAAAAAACTTTCAAAAAAATATAAATTTAAAATTATTGAAGATGCATCTCATGCATTAGGTGCCTCATATAAAAAAGAGAGAATAGGTAGCTGTAAATACAGCGATATAACTGTATTTAGTTTTCATCCCGTAAAATCTATAACAACAGCAGAAGGAGGAGCTGCGTTGACCAATCAAAAGAAATTGTTTGAGAAAATGTCAATGTTAAGAACTCATGGGATTACTAAGGATAAAGATAAATTTAAATCTAAAAAAAAAAATGAGCCATGGTATTTTGAACAACAAATTTTAGGATACAATTATAGGATGAATGAGATAGAGGCTGCCCTTGGTATCTCTCAATTAAGATCATTAGATACATTTATTAAAAAAAGGGTTAAAATTGCTAAAATTTACGACAAATATTTAAAAAATTTACCCATAAAAACACCCATTAAACAACCTGAGATCAATTCATCTTATCACCTTTACACAATCAGAATTAAAAATAGAGATAGAAAGCAAATGTTTAACTTTTTAAGAAAGAATAAGATTGGAGTTAATGTTCACTACATACCAGTTGTTTCGCATCCCTTTTATAAAAAGTTAGGATTTGATTTAAAAAAGTATCCAAATACTTTGTCATTTTATAATGATTCTATTTCTATTCCAATATACCCAGATTTAAAGTCTAAAGACCAGCTTAAAATAATCAAATGTATAAAAAGTCAGTTTTAAATATTCAAAAAAAAAAATTCCTTAAATCTGAAGGTAATGAATGGTTTAAAAGAAATCAAACAGCTTACCATAATTATGATTTCAAAAAAGATAATTTAGTTAGAACAATTTCAGAAATTTATAAAAAAAAAAAATTAAATATTAATTCAACAATATTAGAAATCGGATGTGGAGACGGATCCAGGTTAGAATATTTATCAAAAAGTTTAAAAATAAAAAAAATTTATGGTATTGACCCTTCAAAGATGGCTATAAAAAAGGCGATTTGCAAAGGTGTGTTGGCAAGTATTGGAACAGCAGATCATATACCTTTTAAAGATAAGAAATTTGATATCATTATTTTTGGTTTTTGTCTTTATCTCATAGATGATGAGGATTTATTTAAAGTTATAAGTGAGGCTGATCGTGTTTTAAATCAAAAAGGCCATATAGTTATTTATGATTTTTATAGTAAAAAAACGAGATATTATCCTTACAAACATTGCAGAGGTTTAAAATCAAGACACATGAATTATAATAATTTTTTTATTTCCCATCCAAGCTATAGATTGGTTTCTGAAAGAAAATATTTTTATGAAAAAAGAAAAGCTTTAAATACTAAAGATACATATATCAGTATCTCAGTGATATCAAAAAAGTGAAAAAAAATTTAAATAATTTAATATTGGGTGGGGCTCAAATTAGTTCTACTAAATATGGAATTGTGAATCATTCATCAATCAAAAAGGGTGAATTAAAAAAAATTATTAATTTTGCACAAAAAAATAAAATTAATTTTATTGATACGGCAAAATCTTATAAAAACTCAGAACGTATAATTGGTGATTTAAATAATAAATTTAATATTATTACTAAAATAAATATTCTTAATAATAAAGATATTTCAGAAAAATCAATTATTAATTCTATTGAAGATTCGTTAATTAAATTGAAAAAAAAAAAGATATATGGATTACTAATCCACAACACAAAGGGCTTATCAAAAATCAAAATTTTAAAAATTGTAAATATACTTAAAAAATTTAAAAAAATAAAAAAAGTAAAATATATAGGAGTTTCAATCTATGATCCAAATGAAATTAAAATTTTTTGGAACTATTGGAAACCAGATATTATACAAGTACCCTACAATATATTTGATAGAAGAATTAAAACATCTGGCTGGTTAACTAGATTAAAGAAAAATAAAATTAAGGTTCATATTAGATCTATTTTCTTACAAGGTTTGCTAATAAACCCTGACACAAAATACTCTCTAAAATTAAGAAAAATTGAGAAATTATTAAGTAGTTGGTTTTCATGGTGTAAAAATAATAGAAGAGACCCATATAAGGAGTGTCTTAAGTTTTCACTTAGAGCAAATGTAGACAAAATTATAGTAGGAGTATATTCTATAAATCAACTTAATTATCTTATTAAATCATTTAAATCTATTAATATGAAGAGTAGTAATTTTCCTGTAAAAAAATTTTATAAAATTGTTGACCCAAGAAAATGGAGCTAAATGAAAAATAAAAAGTTTAAAAAGGGAACAAAGCTTTGGAAAGAAGCGACTAAAATAATTCCAGGCGGGAATATGTTAATTTCAAAAAGACCTCAACAATTTTTACCTGACAATTGGCCAACATATTTTTCTAAAAGTAAAAAATGTTATGTATGGGATATAGATGGGCATAAATTTATTGATATGGCAACAATGGGTGTTGGTACAAATATACTTGGTTATGGAAACAAAGAAGTAGATAATGCAGTTAAAAAAGTAGTCCAAAATGGCAATATGAGTACATTAAATTGTACTGAAGAAGTTTTGTTAGCAAAAAAATTAATTGCATTACACCCTTGGTCTGGAATGGTAAAATTTGCCAGAACAGGAGCCGAGGCAAATGCAATTGCAGTAAGAATAGCTAGATCTTCAAGCAAGAAACAAAATATTGCTTTTTGTGGGTATCATGGGTGGCACGATTGGTATCTAGCTTCAAACCTTGAAAGTCCAAATAATCTTAATTCACATTTATTAAAAAATATACCTACAACAGGTGTAATTAGAAATCTAAGAAACACTATTTTTGGGTTCAACTATAATGATATTGAAAAACTAAAACAATTAATTGCACACAAGAATATAGGTATTGTGATAATGGAGGTCATTAGAAACATAAGTCCTGAAAATAATTTTTTAGAGAAAGTCCGACAATTAACAAAAAAAAATAATATCAAGTTGATTTTTGATGAATGCACAACAGGTTTCAGGCATGAATTTGGAGGCATACATAAATTATATAAAATTGAACCAGACCTTGCCATGTTTGGTAAATCTTTAGGAAATGGATATGCTATCACTGCATGCATTGGGAAAAAAGAGATAATGAAACATGCAAATGATTCATTTATAAGTAGTACATTCTGGACAGAAAGAATTGGATATGTAGCTGCACTAAAAACTCTTGAAGTTATGAAAAAAAAAAAGAGTTGGAAAATAATCAAACAAAAAGGAAAAAAAATAATTGAAGGATGGAAAAAAATTTCAAAGAAAAATAATATAGATTTAGAAATAACAGGAATACCTGCTTTATGTAGTTTTAGATTAAAAAATAAAAACAATATAATAATCAAAACCATAATTACTCAAGAGATGCTAAAAAAAGGAATTTTAGCAACAAATACAGTTTATGTTTGTGTAGAGCATACTGATAAAATAATAAAAAAATATTTAAAATATTTAGAGGAAATCCTAATTAAAATTAATAAATGCAAAAATGAAAAAGAATTAAAAAATTTACTTGATGGCAAAGTTTGTAATTCTGATTTTCAAAGAATAAATTAACAATGTATCAGGATAATAATTGGTATGGACACACAAGAATTTTACTTGATTATTGCAAAATAAAACAAGATTATAATTCTTTATCATCGATACAACATGGTTGGAATCATTTTACACAGAGGAAATATTTAGGAAAAAGAAAATTAAAAAACTTTATTCCTTATTTGTGTTGGTCAAATGAGGTAAAAAAAATGATGAGTTCAGATAACTCGATTAATACCCATATTATTGGGGCTCCTTTTATTTATCTTCACGAATTAAAAAAGAACAATTTTTTTGATTCAAAAGGAACCATTGTTTTTCCATCACATAGCACACCAGAAATTGACGTTATATTAAGTCATAAAAAATTGATTGAAATTGTAGAAAAACAAGAGAGAGGACCTTATACAGTTTGTTTATATTATACTGATTATAAAAAAAAAAATATAAACATTTATAAAAAAAAAAAATGGAACATTATTTGTTGTGGTAATAGAGCAAATAAAAATTTTCTTTATAAACTCTATCACTATATTAGGAATTCAAACACTATTGTATGCACAGAATTAACTAGCCCACTGTTTTATGCAATGTATTTAAATAAGAGAGCAAGGATAATCAAAAATTTTAAAAAGAATAATAAAACGTTTAGTTTAAGTAAAGTTGAAATGTGGAATCATGAAATTGAGGGGTACAAATATTTTAAAAACAGATATCCAAAAATGTTTAAAAAAGGCTTAAAATTAAAAGAAGGAAAAAAACTCGCAGATATTGAGCTTGGAGGAAAGTATTTAAGGCCTAGAAAATTTATAAAAAAAATTATGGGGTGGGATAATATTTTTAAAATAATTTTAGCTAAATTTTTTGCATTCTTAATTGATTTAAAATATGGAAATAATTTAAGAAATGGAAAAGCAATAAGAGCTAAATTTAATGAAAAAGAATATCATAATTTATACGAAAAATAATTTTTATGAAAATTATAGCAACAATAGAAGCAAGAATGACATCATCTCGCCTTCCAGGCAAGGTACTTATGAGAGTAAAAAAAAAATCTTTTCTAGAATATTTAGTTGAGAGATTAAGAAAAATAAAGGAATTAGATGAAATAATCCTGTGCACAACTAGAAATAATACAGATGATATTTTAATTAAAAAAGCTAAAGAACTAAAAATAAAATTTTTTAGAGGAAGTGAAAATAATGTTTTGAGTAGAGTTGTTTCAGCAGTAAAAAAATATGAAGCAGATGTAGTAGTACAGATCACAGCAGATTGTCCAATAATTGATTATAAAATAGTTGAACAAGCAATTAAATTATTCAAATCAAAAAAATATGACTGTGTTTCAAATTCATTTGTCAGATCTTTTCCAGATGGTATGGATGTCAATGTTATAAAAGCGAAAGCTTTGTACAAAACAAAATTATTTGCTAAGACTAAGTCATATAAAGAGCATGTCACACTATTTATAAAAGATAATCCTAAAATTTTTAAAATAAAAAACTTTATTGCAGATAAAAAAAATTATTGGCCAGAACTAGGTGTTACACTTGATGAAAAAAAAGATTATTTATTACTGAGAAGAATAATAAACTATTTTTATACAAAAAAATATTTTTTTGAGTGTAATGATATTATAAAAATAGTTAGAAAAAAAAATTGGATTAGTATTAACAATGTTGTGATTAGAAAAGGTTATAATAGAAAAAATTTAAAATGATTGGCATATCAAGTCATGATGCTGGAGGAGCTGAGTTGTTAAGTGAGTATGTAGTAAAAAACAAAAATAATTATCTTTTTTTTGTTACTGGACCTGCTGTTAATATTTTTAAAAAGAAAGTAAAAAATTTTAAAAATTCAAATTTTAAAACTTCCTATAAAAAGTTAGAAAAAGTTATAAGCTCCACAGGTTGGGCGACTAAAAATGAGATAAAAATAATAGATTTTTGTCGAAAAAAAAAAATTAAAATATGCGCTTTTCTAGATCATTGGGTAAATTATAAACAAAGGTTTATATTAAATAAAAAATTAATCTTACCAAATGAAATTTGGGTAAGTGACAATTTAGCTTATAAAATTGTTAAAAAAACTTTTCAAGATAAAATAACAATAAAAAAAATAAAAAATTATTATTTTGAAGAAGCAAAAAAATATTTTAAAAAAAATAAAAATAATTTCGATGATAATAAAAAAAAAAATATATTATACTTATGTGAACCAATTAAAGATCATTATAAAAGAAAAAGCTTTTATAATGAAAAAGATTGTTTAAATTTATTTTTTAAAAAAATAATAAATTTTAAAGAAATTAATAGAATTACACTTAGACCTCATCCGAGTGAAAAAAATATAAAATATAATTGGCTATTAAGTAAAAAAAATTTTAAAATTAAAATATCCAAAAAAAAAATCTTATTCCAAGAAATCCTAAATAATGATATTATTGTCGGCTGTAATACAGTTGCTCTTTACATTGGTTTATTAGCAAATAAAAAAGTATTTACATCCATACCTAAAGGATATGTATGTGATATTCCATCAAAAAAAATAGTTTATTTAAATACTTTATAATGGAGAGAGTTAAATGTTTTATAATTGGTTTAGGTAATATTTCTGTTGGATATGATAGACTTAATAAAAATAACAATAAATTTTATACACATTCAAAGTCAATCAATTTCTTAAAATCTTTAAATCTTTTAGGTGGTTGTGATATTTCAAAAAAAAAAAGAGATTTTTTTTCAAATGTTTACAAAAAACCAGTATTTAAAAATATAGATATTCCAATAGCTCAATTAAAGCCATCTTTGGTGGTATTATCGACACCTACAAATACTCATTTAGAATGTGTGAAAATCTTGAGTAAATACCCATTTGTAAAAACATTAATTTGTGAAAAACCACTATCTAATAATATAAATGAAGCAAAAAAAATTGTTGCAATTTGTAAAAAAAAAAAAATTAAATTATTTGTAAATTATTTTAGAATTTCTGATCCATCTACTCAAGAGCTTAAAAAAAAATTTATCAAAAAGAAAAATATTTTTGGTTATTTATATTATTCAAGAGGATATTTTAATAACTGTTCACATTTTTTTAATCTGTTTGAAAATATTTTTGGAAATTTTAAAGAAGGTAAGATTATTGGAAATTGTAAAAATTATAAAAAAAATGATTTATTATTTAATTTTTATGCAAAATTTGGTGATGCAACTATTTTCTTCTTTTATAAAAATGATAATTTTGATCAATTTAAGTTTGATATTTTTTATGAACAAAATCAAATAAAATATAGAAGAAATGGAGAGCAAATTTTATTTTTGAAAAAAAAAATGAAAACGAAGCAAATTAAAAATCTTCATAACAGTTATCAATTAAATGTTTATAATGAATTAATAAAGTTTTTTGGTAAAAAAAACTATTTTTTATGCAGCGGTAAAGATGCTTTAAAAACAATAAATAATATGTACAAGGTTTTAAATGATAAGAAAATTTAAAAATTATAATCCAATCGGAAATAAAGAATTACAAGCTGCAACAAAAGTTATTAAAAGTGGAAAATTATCTTATTTTTTAGGAACATATTCAAAAGAATTTTATGGAGGACCTAAAGTAAGAGAGTTTGAAAGAAAATGTAAATCATTTTTTAATGTTAAACACGCTATTACTGTTAATTCCTGGACCTCAGGATTAGTTTGTGCTGTAGGTGCGATAGATATTAATCCAGGGGATGAAATTATATTACCACCTTGGACTATGTCGGCATGTGCTTCAGCAATATTAAATTGGAATGCAATACCAGTTTTTGCTGATATAGAAAAAGAAACATACAATATAGACCCAAAAGATATTATTAAAAAAATTTCAAAAAAAACAAAAGCTATAATGGCAATAGATATTTTTGGCCATCCTTGTAATTTAGTTGAATTAAGAAAAATATGTAGGAAATATAATCTAAAATTGATTACTGACTCAGCTCAAGCTCCTTATTCATTTTATAGAAATAAAATAGCTGCTACAATTTCTGATGTAGGTGGAATAAGTTTAAATTACCACAAGCACATTCACACTGGAGAAGGGGGAGTTATTTTTACAAATTCTGATAAAATAGCAAAAAAATTAAATTTAATAAGAAATCATGCTGAGGGTGTAATAAAGTCAAAAAATAAAAATACACTATCTAACTTAATTGGATATAACTTTAGACTTGGTGAAATAGAAAGTGCCATTGGTATCGAACAATTAAAAAAGTTAAAAAAAGAAGTAAAGAAAAAGCAAAAAATATGTAATCAGTTAACAAATGGACTTTCAGGTTTATCAGGCTTGATTTTACCCAAGATAAATAAAGATTTTACACACTCATTTTATGTTTATGGAATTAATTTAGATCTTAATAAATTAAAATATTCCAGAGAATTTATTTTAAAAAAATTAAAATCTAAAGGTGTTCCTGGTTTAAGTCCTGGATACACATGTTTACATCTATTGCCAATGTTTCAAAAAAAAATAGCTTATGGTAACAAAGGATTCCCATGGAATTCAAATATTTATAGTGGAAAAGTTTCCTACAAAATAGGCACTTGTCCAAATGCAGAATTTTTACATAAAAAATCTTTTATTAAATTTGAGGTTTGTTTATTTGATCTATCTCAAGAGGATATTAAGTTTATTATAAAAGCTTTCAAAGTTGTCTGGAAAGACCTTGAAATTATTTAAATGAAATTAATATCAAATATAAGCTATCTATCAGAAAAAAAAGACAAAAAAAACTTTGTCATAATTACAATTTTATTATTTATTGCAGGTTTTTTTGAGGCAGCTAGCATTGCATTAGTACTTCCATTTATATCTTTATTAATTGATAAAGATAAAATTATAAACTTGCCGGTAGTAAAAGATTTTTTACCAAATATTTCAGAGTATTCTCACGAAAACTTAATTATTTTTAGTCTGTTAATTTTTTTGTTTTTTTATTTTTTTAAATTTTTTTATTTAATATTCCTCATAAAGTATAAAAACCGTATCATTTTTTCAATGAGAGATAAAATCTCAAAAAAAATGTTTAATAGTTATTTGCAAAGACCTTATTCTTTTCATTTAAATCAGCATACTTCAAAAATTATACTTAATTGTAAAAGTGAAGTAGTTGTAATAATGCAATCAGTATTTTTACCATTGATTGAGTTGTTTGCTGAAATATTGACTGTAATCTTTATTGGGGCTTTGATTTTTATAATAAAACCTCTACCGAGTATAGTATTGCTGGTTATCTCAGGTTTGTTATTTATGATATTTAATTTTTTTACAAAAAAAAAATCAAAAATCTACAGTTTTGAAAGACAAAAAACTGATGAAATTTCAATAAAAATTATTCAACAAACATTTTCATCAATAAAGTTAGTAATCTTGTATCTAAAAAAAAATTTTTTTAGTAATCAATTTATGGATGTTATAAAAAAAAATACACAAGTCTCACTTCATCAGCAATTTTTTATAGATATACCAAAATATTTTCTTGAATTAATTGCCTTAGTAGCATGTTTGGCTGTAATATTTTTTGTGGTAATTAGTGAACCTGAAAATTTAATAAATATTTTACCTCTTTTAGCTTTGTATATGGTGGCAGCATTTAAGATGCTTCCTTCTTTGAACCGTATTATTGTAGATCTTCAAAAAATAAGAAATGGAAGATCTGCATTAGATACAGTTTGTGAAGTTTTAAGAAATAATGATAATCACAACATACCATTCATTGAAAATGAAAATATTAAAAATATTAACTTTCAATCAAATATTAATATAAAAAAAATCTCATTTGCTTATTCAGGAAATTTACCTCTATATCAAAACTTGGATCTCAAAATTAAAAAAGGTGAAGCAATTGGTATAATAGGAGAGTCAGGAACTGGTAAGTCAACTCTTGCCAATTTATTGGTTGGTTTAATAAAACCTTTGGAAGGAGATATTCTTATAGATGAAAAATCTATTCATTCAGAAATAAATAGTTGGCATAAAATTATTGGGTATATGCCTCAAAAAAATTTTTTGTTAGATGATACAGTAGAAAATAATATTATTTTTTTTGAAAAACTTGATAAGGTTTTTTTTGATAAAATAATTAAACAATGTCAACT
>Ga0181585_10003986_pt1 | contig 12881 bp, 13 predicted proteins | sample 071ome_29_FD_132469 | JGI IMG/M metagenome (GOLD analysis project Ga0181585, IMG submission 132469) | Coastal salt marsh microbial communities from the Groves Creek Marsh, Skidaway Island, Georgia - 071407BT metaG (megahit assembly) | ecosystem: Environmental > Aquatic > Marine > Intertidal... | reverse complement strand
CATTGCCAATCCGGAGTTTCGCGAGGCCCTGCTCGAATACCAGTCACTGACAGAGCAGCTTGCTGGGACGATGGGCGCACGGCTCGGACGAAAAGATTAGTGATCTCTTGTGGCAATAAAAAAGCCCCTCAGTGAGGGGCTTTTTTATTGCCACAAGAGATCACTAATCTTTTCGTCCGAGCCGTGCGCCCATCGTCCCATCAAGCTGCTCTGTCAGTGACTGGTATTCGAGCAGGGCCTCGCGAAACTCCGGATTGGCAATGAACTGGGTCTTCATGATCTCTTCGAAACGCGCGTTAAAAGTACCAATCTGCGTGTTGCCAGCGAACCCTTTTTCGGCACCAACCATACCAAATTGCCCCAGCATCAATTGGACCTCCTGCTTCTGGACGGTCCTTATGTAATTTGGCGTGCAAACCTGCTCGCGAATTTTTGATTGCCAGCGCCTGTCATAGGTGCAGTGAACATCAAACTGATCGTCGTCATTGATTTTGTTGAATACGTTGAACATTCTTTTCTGGGCGAGCTTGACCTGAGTCTGCAGGCGCTTCAGGGATTCAGGGGCATTGACGATAATTTCTTCAGGCAGTTTTGGTGGTGCAGATTCTTGAGCGAAACCCTGTACGCAAAGAGAGAGCATTACCAAGCCCAATAGCATGCCAGGACAGCACGGGTTAATCTGTTTTTGTTCCCGGTGAACGGGTTTGCCGGTAATCGCCTGATTCGTCATGGGTATGAAAACGGATAACAGGTGCCAGCAGGCAGTGTATGTGGTTAATCTATTTTTTTCCACGTACTCGAACAGAAAGGCAATCATTATGCGGCCGTTACTTGCCCTGGAAAAGCTTGCGTTGGGGAGCACGGGGCATTCATATTCTTTCCACATTAGCGCGCTTCCCACTCCCGGCCGATGCCGTGATAATCTACAAAACAAAAACATCATGATCAAAGCGTTCCTTACATTCATCTCGCTGGCGATAGTGTGCATGGCCGCGCTCGGGCAGACCGCGCGCGAGACGCAATCCGTGCAGATCGGTCAGGGCCGGGACCAGAAAACCATCGCGATGGTGCGCACCGATACGCCGCCGGTCATCGACGGTGTGCTGGATGAACCTGCCTGGCAGGCTGCGGCCTACATCGATGATTTCCACCAGATCATCCCGGTGGAATACGGCATGCCCACCGAGCGCACCGAAGCCTACCTGATGTACGACGATGACGCGCTGTACGTCGGCGTCAAGATGTTCATCCCGCCCGACCAGATCACCGCCAATATCCTCAAGCAGAACACCACCATCTTCTCAAGCGATGATTTCGTTTCCGTCTCGTTTGATTCCTTCAATACCAAGCGGGGCGGTTATTTCTTCGGGGTGAATCCGAACGGCGTCAGGTCTGACGGCCTGTATCGCAATATTTCCCAGTTCTACGTGGACTGGGACACCATCTATTTCGTAGAGACAGGCCGTTTCGACGAAGGCTGGATCGCGGAATTCGAAATTCCGTTCAAGTCCATTTCCTTCGATCCCAACACCGATACCTGGGGCCTGAATTTTTCCCGCCGCATCCAGTACAAGAATGAACAGGTGGTCTGGGTCAGTAACGACCGCCGCTATGACCCCAGCAGTGCCGGCCTGGCAACCGGGTTCTCCGGCATGAACCAGGGGCTGGGACTGGACATTGTGCCGTCGACCAGTGTCACCAGTGACCGGAATTTCATCAGCGGCACTTCCGGCACTGATGTGCAGCCCTCTGTCGATGTTTTCTACAAGATCAATTCGGGCCTGAACGCCTCGCTGACCGCCAACACGGATTTTTCCGCCACGGAGATCGACGACCGCCAGGTCAATCTCACACGCTTCAGCCTCTTCTTTCCGGAGAAACGCGACTTCTTCCTGCGCGAGGCGGATATCTTCGAGTTCGGGCGTCTCAACCAGAACGGGCGACCGTTCTTTTCGCGCCGCATTGGCCTCAGTCGTGCAGGCCAGGCCATCGACCTGGAAGTGGGTGGCAAGATCAGCGGGCGCATAGGCGACTGGGAACTGGGTGCGCTGACCATTCGCCAGGACGAGGCGGGTGCCGTTGCTGCCGATACGCTGTCGGTCATCCGGGTCAAGAAAGGCCTGTTCAGCGAATCCCAGATCGGCGCCATCTTCACCGACGGCAACCCGACATCCAACCTGGACAACTCGCTTGCCGGCGTGGATTTTCTGTACCGCAACTCCAATATCGGTGAGGGCCGTATCTTCGAGGTGTCGAGCTGGTATCAGCAATCGGATACCGAAGGCATCAACAGTGACGACAGCGCCGGCGGCATCAGCATCGCATTTCCCAGCCAGGAAGGGCTGACAGGGGAAGTGCAGTTCAACCGGTTCGAGGACAATTTCAACCCAGCGCTGGGTTTCGCCAACCGGGTCGGCGTCGACCAGTCCGTGGCGGCGATCAACTACAACTGGCGCCCTGAGAACAGTCCGTTCCAGTCCCTGTACTGGAGTGCCTCCTGGGAGCGCTTTGACGACTCTGCCGGCAACCTGCAGTCTGAAGGCATCACCCTGACACCCGTTGATATCACCACTACCCTCGGTGACCGCCTGTTCATTCGTTCGAACCTGGACAAGGAAGTGCTGGTTCGGCCGTTCGAAATTTATCCTGGTGTAGTCCTGCAACCGGGTGAATATGATTTCGAGAACCATGGCATCGAAGTCAGCAGCGCCAACTACCGCAAGATCAGCGGCCGTATCGCCTACCTGGAAGGCACCTTCTGGAGCGGCCACCAGCAGCGCGTGTTCGGCAATGTCACCTGGACCCCGTCACCGCGCGTGCGCGCGAACATGGGGTTCAATATCACCGACGCCAGGCTGCCCGAAGGCAGCTTCATCACACGGCTGCTTACAGCCGGTTTCGATTTTGTGTTTTCCAACAAGCTGTCGCTGGTGAACCTGGTGCAGTATGACAATGTCAGCGAGACACTGGGCATCAACATGCGCCTGAACTACATTCCCGAAGCAGGGCAGGAATATTTCCTCGTCATCAACCACAACATGCAGGACTACGATCGCGACAATCGTTTCCATTCCGCGGCCTCCACCATCACGGCGAAACTGAGTTACACCTTTAGATATTAACAATGCGATAAAAGGATAAAGGGATAAAAGGATAAAGCGTCCGCCGACACGGACAGAAAAAATTCCGGTCATAACAAATTGCCCGATTGCGAGCGATTGTCATATAGTATCGGCAAGACTGGAGCAGCCGGTCATCATGCCGGCAACTCCCCAAGTGCTTTTCCAGTCCGCGGTAAGGAGGTGACCATGCTGTTGGATGCCCGCCAGGAGCCGATCACGGAGTCTTCCCTGGCTGATTTTTTTCGCAAACGCCTGACCACTTACGCGCAGTCACTGCACCCGCCACCCCACGAGGATACCTGCTGGTATCTCGGCAACCTGCTCGACCGCTACGGACGCAGCGAACATCTCTTCACCTACAATGAAGGCCGCATGAACCTGCAGCCGCTTGCGCTGGTGTACAGCGACGCGTTGCATGCCGGCAGCGAGTATGAACGCTGCCTGCTGCTGCAGCGCCTGGGTGACATGGCCCTGTTTCTTGGCGCCCTGTTTCCCCGGCGTCTTGCGCGCTATGGCATCAACAAGGACTACTTCATCGGCATGGGCGGCAGCGCCTACGATTACCTGGGCGACAATGCCCGGCAGAACCGGCATATCTTCGCCGAGCTGGCGCGCACCTTTGCGCGCATCCTGGAAATGGTGGCCGATGCCTGCCTGAGACGGGAGCCGCTGACCACGGAAGACGTGCTGGCGTTATACCAGCGCTGGCAGTCAACGGGGGATGTGATGGCGCAGCGCCAGTTGCAGGCGCTGGGTATTGAACTGGCGGGCAGCGAACGGCTGCACTGATAAAGCCGCCGGCTATTTATCGCCTCACGGTTCGATGACTTCGTAGCCCCGTGAGCCGAGTTGCGCGAGCAGGCCGTCAGCGAGCAACAGCTGGCTTATGTCGAGTACTGCAAATGTGGTCCTGTTGTTGTTGAGGGCCCGTTCCGCCGCGTCAAGCCATTGGTTGGAGATGATCGCCTTGATCTCGCTGATGGTTTCCTGTTCGCTGCTCACCATCATCATGTTGGTGCAGTCGTCGTCCTCGTCTCCCCGCAGGGGAATGTATTTGAATTCCTGGATATAGCCCTGGGCCCAGGCCGAGGCGCGATACTGCATCTCCTCGATGTTCTCTTCCATGCGCCTGAGCATGCGTTCAAAGCAGGACCGCTCGAGTTCCGGCGGGATACTGTCCATCAGCTCCTCGACCCGGCTGGCAATGACCTTGAAGCCGCCCTCGATTTTCATGTCATACATGATCTCCGTAGTGCGGATATCGCGGTTGCGCTTCACCAGCCGCCGGATCTGCTTGTCGACATCATTGGCGGGAACGAGATCTGCGGCATCCTGGACGGCGGACGTCATCTGGCCGCCTGCGACGATGGGGCGGTACGTCTCGATTTTTTTGTTTTTCGGGAAATACCGCGCCTTGAGTGCCGAGAATCGCGCGTACAGTTCTGGCGGCAGCACGTCCTTGAGTGCGGCATCGTTTTCATTGCGCATCACCCGCTTGCCCAGGCTCATACCGCGAAAGATGTTGATGGGATTGAACATCACCAGAGGTGACACCGACACGTCCACGTCCGGCTCGCTGATGAATTCATCAGCCGCAGCGATCACCTGCGCCACGCGCTGTGATTCCCAGGTGATGTTTTTCGGGATCGGTGACAGCCTGGCAAAGATGTACAGGGTGTTGTCACCGTGCCTGACACGCCATAAGGGCGGGCCGGGCTGTTTGCCGGTGACGACGATCTCGACAGGTACGGCGTCGGATTGGGCGAGGACTGGGACAGTCGCACAGGCGGTGAGGAGCCCGGCAATGAGGATCAGCAGACGCATAGGCAAGCTCCCTTTCACGTTGGCTCCCACGCCGTGAGTATTGTCATTATTCAACCAGTGCATATCAAGTGTTCCGGTCAACAAAAAAATTTTGTTGTGATCCGGTTTATCCCCTGTACCAGCCCCGGTATAGTGAGTTCTTCCCGATGACCAGGACAGGAAGCGACAGACAGTTCGATAATCCGTGATGGCCAGAATAACCAGCAAAACCTTTCCGGAAAAAGATCTGTCCATCTACACCATCGAAGGCAGCGCCAGCCGCGATGATCTGCTGAACATTGTCATTAATTTAAAGCCTGGCCAGCGGACCAGGCATGTGATCTGGGATGCCTCCTGCGGCACCGTGGAAACCATCGGCAAGGATGATATTCGCAGTATCGCCAAATTCCTGAAATCCGGCCATGGCATGCGGGCCGGCGGCAAGACGGGTCTCGTGGGCCCCGAAGACCTCGATTACGGCATCGGCCGTATGTTCCAGGCCTACGCCAGCCTGGAAAACCTCTCGGTGGCGTACCGCATTTTCCGTACGCTCGATGAAGCGCTCGCCTGGATCGACGAGGAACAGGCATAAAATACGCAGGTGATGCCTGCTTGATACAAATCATTTCACCACCCGAAGGCTGTCGTGTTAAAACATTGGCAGACCTTAACCCGCCAGGAGACAACCATGCTCGTCGGTGTACCGAAGGAAATTAAAGACAACGAGTTCCGTGCCGGCATGGTGCCGACCAGCGTCGTGGAGCTGGTACATCATGGCCACGAAGTCATGGTCCAGTCCGGGCTGGGAACCGGCATCGGCGTCACGGATGCCGATTACAGCCGTGCCGGCGCTACTGTCGTAAAGAGCGCCGCTGAGATATTCGCCAGCGCCGAGCTGGTGGTGAAGGTCAAGGAACCGCAGCCGGCCGAGATCGCCATGCTGCGCAAGGACCAGGTTCTTTTTACTTACCTGCACCTTGCACCTGACCTGGCGCAAACCCAGGGGTTGATGAAGTCCGGCGTAACCGCCATCGCTTATGAAACCGTGCACACGCCCAACGGCGTGCTGCCGCTGCTGGCCCCCATGAGCGAAGTGGCAGGGCGGTTGGCGGTGCAAGCCGGCGCCAGTTGCCTGGAAAAAGACAACGGCGGGGCCGGGATCCTGCTGGGCGGCGTGCCGGGAGTGGATTCCGCCCACGTGCTCATCATCGGCGGCGGCATCGTCGGCGAAAACGCCGCCTATATTGCCAAGGGCATGGGTGCGCAGGTCACCATTCTCGATAACAGCGTGCCGCGCCTCAGGGAACTGGACAACAATTTTGCCGGCCGTGTGCACTGCGTATTTTCCAACAAGGCCAGCATCGAAAAGTATGCACTGGAAGCCGATCTCGTGATCGGCGCGGTGCTGGTTGCCGGTGCGGCGGCGCCCAAGCTGCTCACCAAAAGCATCATCAGCGGCATGAAGCCTGGCTCGGTCGTGGTGGATGTCGCCATCGACCAGGGTGGTTGCTTCGAAACATCGAGGCCGACCACCCACTCGGATCCCACCTTCGTCGTCGACGGCGTCGTGCATTACTGTGTCGCCAACATGCCGGGTGTGGTGCCGCGCACTTCCTCGTTCGGCCTCAACAACGCCACGCTGCCTTATGTCTTGCGCCTGGCGGATGAGGGCTGGAAACAGGCCCTGGCCGCTGACGAGGGCTTCATGGCGGGCCTCAACGTACATGCCGGCCACGTCTGCTGTGAGGCTGTCGCCAGGGCCCATGATCTCAGTTACACCGAGCCCACGCAGTTCCTGCTTTGAGCCGGACGATTCTTTGCTGACCGCCTGAAACCCGCTAAATCCGGGCCTTCCGCCCCGGTTATGCGATATTTCCCACAGATTTTTTAATCATGTGTGAAAAATGCATCAAAATCTGTTGACTAGACCGACCAGTCGGTCTAAATTTCGCATCCAATGGCGAAAGTTACGGCAAAAGACAAGATCATCGCGTCCACCCTCGACCTCATGAAGGGGCGTGGATACCAGGCAGTCACCGTCGATGAAATCATCTCCCACGCCGGGGTTTCAAAGGGCAGCTTCTATCATGCCTTCAAGTCCAAGGAAGAGCTGGCCCTGACGGCGATGGAGGTCTACGGCAACAGGGGCTGGGAAATCGTCGCCAACGGCGAATACCGGAATATCGAGGACCCGGTGAAGCGCGCCAAGGCCTTTGTCGAACATGTCAGGACAAAAAGCGGCGAGCTCTGGAAACACGGCTGCCTGCTTGGGGCCATCGCCCTCGAGGTTGCGGAAAGCAACCCGAAGCTGATCAAGAAGATCGACATGCTGTTCAACAACCTCGAGGACGGCGGCGAAAGAATTTTTACACCGGCACTGAAAGCACGGAAGGTGAAGAAAGTGACCGGCAAGGAACTGGGCAGACATTTTCTCGCGATCATCGAAGGCGGGATCGTCGTCTCCAAGTCACACAGTACACCGGAATACCTTGATCAGGAGATCGGGCATTTCATCAAGTACCTGGACTATATCCTGGAAGGCTGAGGGGCCAACAGGTAACCAGTGTTGAAAGGTGGTAAGGAAGTAACGCAGTAAACAAAGCAGTAGCAGTAGAAAAGAACCAAGGGCATAAGCCCTTTTTTAAAAAAGCCTGTTTGGACCGACTGGTCGGTCTATCTGTTAAGGAGGGGCAATGCTGGACGTCAACATGACAGAACAGGAAAAGAAGGACGTGGCGGTTGTTTACGGATTCCTGGTGGATGTGTGGACCGCCCGGCAGTCAAAGACTGTCGAGGTGATCTCCTCATCCAAGCAGGCGCACCGTAACGTCAGGTTTGTCAACAACACCAAGAAGACTGCATAACGCAGAGAGCTAACGAGAGGGGGCTCTGAAATGGAAATTATCGAAAACGTAAGTATGCAAGAACACGGCCTGGGTGAGCGTGTATTCGCCCTGGGCTATTCCCTGTTTTCCTATGCCATCGGCGCCGGTGCGCTGTTCTGGCTGATCTTTGCAGCCGGCGGTTTGGCTCCGCTGGGATTTGCTGAAATCAGCAACGGCAACGGATTCATTGGACTCGCCGTCAATGTCGTGCTGGTGCTGCTGTTCGGCGTGCAGCACAGCGTGATGGCGCGTTCAGGATTCAAGAGGAAACTGGTCAGGTATATCCCGACGCACCTTGAACGGTCAACGTTCGTGCTGGTATCCGGTGTACTGACCCTGGTGATCATCGCCCTGTGGCAGAACGTCGGCACCACGGTGTGGACCATTGAAAACACGCTGGCTGCGGTCGCGCTGCAGGTTGGGTACTGGTTCGGTATCGCGTATCTGCTGTCATCATCATTCGTGACCAACCATTTTGAACTGTTCGGGCTGCGCCAGGCCTGGCTGTATTTCACCAACAGGCCTTATACGCCCCTGGAGTTCAAGCAGCGCCTCATGTGCCGCTACAGCCGTCACCCGATGATGCTGGGCTTCCTGTTCATCTTCTGGTGCAGCGCGGAAATGACGGTTACGCGATTCACGCTGGCACTGTTGTTCACCATATATATCTTTGAAGGCATACGCCACGAAGAAGGCGGACTGATCGAGGAGTTCGGTGACAAGTATCGCCAGTACCGGAATGAAATCGGCATGTTCTTCACTTTCAGGAAGTAATGATCCCCTGACTGCGAACACGCTCCGCCCATTCCCCGGGCGGACGTGTTCGGTTTTTTTAAGACTTGCCGACCGCTAGGCGGGAACTGGCGGCAGTGGTATCGTAACCCGCTTCATTCCTTCAACCGGACATCACCACATGCAGGCCATGCTCCTGGCCGAACCCGGCGCACCACTGGTCATGACCGACATGGCAATCCCGCGGCCTGGGCCGTGCGATGTGCTCGTGCGCGTGACTGCTTGCGGGGTATGCCGGACCGACTTGCATGTACTGGATGGTGAACTGCCCCAGGCACACTATCCGCTGGCGCAGGCCAACGAGGCCCTGGCGGATTTGCGCGTGGGACGTTTCACCGGTGCCGCCGTGATTACCGTAGCAGACTGATTGCGGCGTATCGGCGTGAGATTCCTGCATCCCAATGTTCCGCTGCTCACAGTAGCCCAGGCACTGATGATGAGCTGCAATTCCCTGATGGTCGCCACCGCGGCGCTGGTCGGCAACAACCTGGCCACGGACAAGTCCCTGGCCACACTGCCGCTGGCGGCCCAGTTCATCGCCGTCATGTGCACCAGTATTCCGGCCGCCATGGTGATGCAGCGTATCGGCAGGAAAAAGGCCTTTCTCATCGCCTGCTTCTTCGGTGTCGGCGGCGGCATCCTCACCAGCACCGCCATCCTGGCCGGCAACTTCTGGCAATTTGTCGGCGGTGTCGTCTGTTTCGGTATTTTCAACGGCTTCGGTAACTACTACCGTTTCACCGCCGCCGATAGCGTCGAGCCGGCCTACAAGAGCAAGGCCGTGTCCTACACCATGCTCGGCGGCGTGGTAGCCGCCATCACCGGGCCTACCCTGGCGCGCTGGTCGCGCGAGTGGATCGCCTCGGCAGAGTTCGCCGGCAGCTACGTATCCGTCATCGTGCTCTACCTCGTCATCTTTGGGGCGCTTTGCTTTCTCCATATAGAGAACGAGGATTTTGGCAGGGCACGCGGCAGGACCGGCGGGCGCCCGCTTATCGAGATCGCCCGACAGCCCGATTACATGGTAGCCGTGATTTGCGGCATGCTCGGGTACGCCATCATGTCCTTCGTCATGACGGCGACGCCGCTGGCAATGAACCATGCCGCGTTCATGTTCGACGATACCGCCATCGTCATACAGTGGCATGTCATGGCCATGTTTGCGCCGTCGTTTTTCACCGGTTCGCTGATCCTGCGTTTCGGCGTCCTGCGCATCATGGCCGCCGGCGCCGTGTTTGGCCTTGCCTGTGCGGGCATCAACCTGGCAGGCACTGAATTCATCCACTTCCTGATCGCTCTTATCCTGCTCGGGTTGAGCTGGAACTTCCTCTTTGTCGGCGCGACCACGCTGCTGACCGAAACCTATCGTTCCGAGGAGCGCAACAAGGCGCAGGCACTGAACGATTTCATCGTGTTCTCCACTGTTTCGTTGGGTTCGCTGTCATCGGGCGTCCTGCAAAACGCCTTCGGCTGGCAGGCGATCAACAAGGGCGTGCTGCCGCCGCTACTGCTGATATTGCTGGCCATCGGCTGGCTCGCCCGCTACCGCGCCCGGACCCGATAAGCCTTTACCCGCGCACCGGGAAAGCTGTTAACATGGTTTCCCCTGGTCAAACATGGACTGATCCAGGTCAATGCCGACGCCCATGATCGCCATAGACAATGGTCGCACGGCAAGCTTCCATGGCATTCTGTTGGAGAATGGGAGGTCTGATCATGAGCCTGTATAGCAGTAATACACTCCGCAAGGCGATCCCGATCCTGATGGCACTGCTTGTCCTGCTCCTGCCCGCCGCGGCACGCCTGCAGGATGCCCTCCAGCCTTCGTCCGGCGCTGTACGCGTCTTCGCCATCGACGGTGCCATCGGTCCCGCCACCTCGGACTACCTGCTGCGTGGTCTCGACCAGGCTGCAGATGACGGCATCTATATGGTTGTCATCACGATGGATACGCCGGGTGGACTCGATCTAGCCATGCGCGACATCATCCAGACCATCCTCGAATCCAGAATTCCCGTGGCCACCTATGTCTACCCCCAGGGATCCCGCGCCGCCAGCGCCGGCACCTACATTCTTTATGCCAGCCATATCGCCGCGATGGCTCCAGCCACCAACCTGGGCTCGGCAACGCCGGTTCAGATCGGCATGCCCTCGGTGCCCGACATGCCGGGTGAAGAAGGTGACGATGAAGCGGCGGAGCAGACCGAGGCCAACAGCTTCGCCATGGAAAGAAAGATCATCAACGACGCCGTGGCCTATATTCGCGGACTGGCGGAACTGCATGGCCGCAATGGCGACTGGGCGGTAACCGCCGTGACCGAAGCGGCCAACCTGCCGGCCTCAGAGGCGCTGGCCATGAATGTCATCGACATCGTGGCAGAAGACATGGACGACCTGCTTGCGCAAATGGATGGCATGACCGTAAGGGTCAACGGCCAGGCCATGGTTCTGGAGACGGACGGCAGAGCGGTGCAATACGACACGCCCGACTGGCGGACGGAATTCCTGCGCGTTATCACCAATCCCAATCTCATCCTGATCCTGGGGATGCTGGGCGCCTACGGCCTGATCATCGAGTTCTACAATCCCGGCTTCGGCTTTGCCGGCATCACTGGCGCCATCTGCCTGCTGCTGGCCGCCTACGGTTTGCAACTGCTGCCGATCAACTATGCCGGCCTGGGTCTCATCATCTTCGGGTTGATCCTTATGCTGGCGGAGGCTTTCATGCCCAGTTTCGGGATACTCGGGATAGGCGGCGTGATTTCCTTTGTGATCGGCTCAATCATTCTCGTGGATACGCAGATTGGCATTTATCGGGTATCACTGCCACTGATTGCCGCCGTTACTGCGGCAGCGGCCGCCGCACTGATCGTCACGCTGCGTATCTTCACGAAGGTCAGGAAGCAGGCCGCCGTGTCGGGCATCGAAACTTATATCGGCATGACCGGCGAAAGCCTTGACAGTTTTACCGGCACCGGCATGGTGAAGGTGAGCGGCGAGATCTGGCGGGCAAAATCCGACACACCGCTGGCGAAAGGCGACAAGGTCAGGATCGACCAGGTCAACGGCCTGGAACTGGTCGTCACGAAAATTTGATAATCACCGATGCCGTGCGCGGCATGGGGAAGGAGGCAACATGAGTCAGTTTTTAATTGTTTTACTGGTACTGGTACTGCTGTTCCTGTTCGCGGCGATCAACGTCCTGCGCGAATACGAAAGGGCGGTGGTGTTCTTTCTCGGCAAATACCAGACCATCAAGGGGCCGGGCCTGATCATCATCATCCCCATCATCCAGCAGATGGTGAAGGTGGATCTCAGGACTGTGGTCTTCGATGTGCCTACCCAGGACGTCATTTCCCGGGACAACGTGTCGGTGAAAGTGAACGCTGTGCTGTATTTCCGCGTCATCGACCCGGAAAAAGCCATCATCAACGTGGAAAACTATTTCGAGGCCACCAGCCAGCTGGCCCAGACCACGCTGCGCTCCATCCTCGGCCAGCATGAGCTGGACGAGATGCTGGCCAGCCGCGAACAGCTCAACATCGGCATCCAGCAGATTCTTGACGAGCAGACCGACGGCTGGGGCATCAAGGTCAGCAACGTGGAGATCAAGCATGTCGATCTCGATGAAAGCATGATCCGGGCGATTGCGAAGCAGGCCGAAGCGGAACGTGAACGCCGCGCCAAGGTCATCCACGCTTCCGGTGAATACGAGGCGGCTGAGCAGCTGGTGGCGGCAGCGGACAAGCTGGCCAAATCGCCCCAGGCCATCCAGCTCCGCTATATGCAGACGCTGACTGAAATATCGGGGGAGGGCAAGGGCAATACAACCATCGTGTTCCCGCTGCCGGTCGATATCTTCAGCTCGCTGCTCAAGAAAGACAACTGATACCCGGCTTGCCTGGTACTTGATGCGAATCAAGGTGAAACACTGGCGTCATCGTAGTCTGGGACCATGAAGAGCATTGCAGGAGTGCGCCATGTTTGAAGCGGCAGAACTGGGCAGGAAAATATCGAAGAAGGCCTTCGGCGAAATAGAGCCGCAGCTGCATACCCGCCTGCTGGAAGTGCAGCAGCGGCTGAGGGAATCCAATACGTCCGTCATCATCATCGTTTCCGGTGTCGAGGGCGCGGGCAAAGGCGAGGTGGTCAACCGCCTGAGCGAGTGGCTCGATACCCGCGGCATCCGCACCAGCGCCTTCTGGGATGAAACCGACGACCAGCGCCTGCGTCCGACCTACTGGCGGTTCTGGCGGGCACTGCCCGCACGCGGCACCAT
>Ga0181585_10003965_pt1 | contig 12911 bp, 12 predicted proteins | sample 071ome_29_FD_132469 | JGI IMG/M metagenome (GOLD analysis project Ga0181585, IMG submission 132469) | Coastal salt marsh microbial communities from the Groves Creek Marsh, Skidaway Island, Georgia - 071407BT metaG (megahit assembly) | ecosystem: Environmental > Aquatic > Marine > Intertidal... | reverse complement strand
CCGCGTCTAAACTTAAAGTCAAACATCCAATTTATATAATTGTATATTTTTACAGTTACCTCTTCCTTGACCTTTTTCTTTTCTTCTTTCGGCAAAAAACTATAGCCTTCTGGGGCCAGAGTCTTAAAAAGCTTTGAAAAATCTCTACTTTCCTTGCCCTTACCTGGATCTTGCTTCCAGCGAACAAGTCGAAAGCGAACTCCGTTTTTTTGCTCATATTTGTGACAAAAGTAAGCCATAAGAGTTATGTGATTCCAAGTGTCTTTAGGCTTGGCTATCCACTCTGGAATTTTTGCATAAAATTCTTCTTGGGTCATTTTTTTCTCGCCTAAGGACTTTATTCACAATTATTAGCCTGTCAACGATTTATGCAGGCTAAGCTCTAAGCCCACTTTACCGGCTTTCTCTTCGGATAAGACTTTAGAGCTTTATTTTTTTGTATTTTTATATCAAATCCAGGCTCGCTTTTATAGACCTTTATTCGAGCTTCGGAATGATCCCTTAGATACTTACAATTATCAAAAAATTCAACAACAATTGCGACCTCTTTACCCTTGCTTTTTCTGATAACTCTACCAATTCTCTGTAAGGCTCGCCCAGATGACTTTCCTGAGCCTGCAAGTATAAGTGCATCTAACTCAGGTATATCAACACCCTGATCGAAGATCTTTGAGGCAATAAGAATGTCTAGCTCTCCATCTTTCATTTCTTGTATTGAGTCCATTCGCATTTTTGATGATTTTGCACCATCCAAAAACTTAACTCTAAATTCATCGGATAACTTTTCCATCAGTACATCGCCATGACTTACACGGACTACTAGGATTAGGACTTTTTTGCCTTCTTTTACCAACTTTCTTGCAGACTTTATTATTAAATCATTTCTATCATCATTTTCTACAATATAATTCTTGTAAACGTCATGATAATTCTTTCCGACCCCTCGCATGACAGGCACATCTAGAAAGTAGATTTTAGGCTTGACCAAGTAGTCATTTTTTATTAGATAAGTTGCATTTATATCAACAATCTTTGGGCCGGATACTGCTTCAATCAAAATGTCATCGCCAGTGTCCCTCCACGGGGTTCCCGAAAAAAGAAAACGATGCTTTGCCGATACACTTGCTCTATGAAGAAACTGAAGAGTTTCTGAGGCTGCATATTGGCACTCATCAAATATGAAAAGTTGCGCCTCTTGCACCTTTTTTCTTACCATCGCCTTGTTTAGGGCATTTATGTGCTTTTTGGAATCCAAAGTGGTATCGTTATCGGTAATTTTGACTTTTTTATTGAAGGCCGAAGCAGCCGACCAAATAGTCATTATAGTTACTTGCTTTGAGACATCGCACTCACCCCCACCAACTATGCCGCACTCAATCCCATAAGCAGATTCAATTGTTTTCTTCATTTGATGAAGAAGTTCAATGCCAATAACATACACAATTGTTGGTATATTATATTTTGCAACTATAGACGAAATGATAAACGACTTTCCTCCGCCTGTTGCAACCTTAATAATTCCGCTACCCTTATTACATGCTGTTTTTACAGCACGAGTCTGGTAGCTCCTTGGTTCAAAATCATTATTTACCTGAGAAACTGATTTGCCATACTCAATATTTGGCCTTAAATCAATTATCTCATGCTTTAGGCCTTTTTCATCCAGAAAATTACAAACCATAGCCAGAAGACCTATCGGAAACTTGCCCGATTTTTGCAAAAGACGAACTTTTCCATCCCATCCGCCGTATTTGCCCTGAGATCCAAAGCCACCTCGGCCGCCAGACATAAAATTATAGCCAGGGTGATCGTAACTAAGCTTGTCCGATAACTCCTTGACGTATTTTTGGTCAATTTTGCCTGCTATTTGGCAGTTGACGTTATCTACTTTGATTTGTAGCATTTTATAATAATAAGCCTCGCACAAGAAGCTGTCATCAATTATAATTCATCTAATAACTTCTTTATATCTAAATTTGCGCAATCCTGCTTTGTCTTTGTAAAATTATAGTGATTGCAAACACCCTGAAAGGTCCCTTTTACACAGGGGTCATAGACGCCCCTGCATAGCGATCCGTCATCATTCGCGGGGTAAGACATGGATATTCCGATTCCGTCACTACAAGCCTTCCAGAGGGCCTTTAAAGCCTGAATCTGAATTGGGTAAAAATCCATAAATGGCCCCAAGACCTTTCCGTGAACAGTAGCATCATTAACTATGGGCCTTTCTCCAAACCCGTTTTTAACATACCAGTTTTGATATTTTGGATAGTAAGCATTAGAAATCTCAACACCTATCCCCTTGGGGTTTCCACCTATTCCGCCCCTTATTCCGGCGTGCCAAGCTTTATGCTGGGTGTCCAGCATCTGATAGATTGTTCCATCATTATCTATGCAAAAGTGTACCGATATCCCCCGATTATTTAAGACCCTTGCACAAGATTTTGAGTTTAGACAAACATCCCAGTGATTTACAAACATTGTAGGAAGTCTATCTGTCTTGCCAGACATATCTGTATAGCATCCTTTTTCGGACTTTAGCCCAAACTCCTCCTCCCATAGGACTACTTTGTCCCACTTTATAGGTATAAATTTACTGTTATGAACAATATATTTTTGGCCTATGCCATGATTAATGTGTGCGGGAGACAGATCGTCAATATTAGATTCTCTTTCGGTCCATATGCGCCTATAGGTAGCCGGACCAACTAGCCCATCTGCTACCAAGCCATTTTTCTTTTGCCACTTTTGGACAGCTTTTACAAGATTATAGTCAAACTCTTCACACCCGAACCAACTAGGGGCCCAGCCTAATTTGGCCGCAGATGAGCTGTTATAAAAGTCTTTGTCTATAGCCACTACTTTTTGCCTTTCCGCCTATCTATCAATGAAGTCCTGCCCCCAGACCTCTGCATTCTGCTAAAGGCTGAATTCTTCTTCTGAATTTTGCGATTAAGCTCTCTGCTAGTTGCATTAACCTTATCCTCTTCGAAGTCAAGAGTCATAGTGGCAGCGCTATTCTTTTCTTTGGACTCAGCCAAAAGCGCCTGCTCTTCGCTTTCCCTCTTGAGGTTTTCAACTCTATCCTTAGGGAGTCCAAGGCCGGCGAACCAGCTATAAATCTTAATAGAATCAGTATCAGATGGCGTGGAATAAACGCCCTGGAATATGGAAGCACCGTTGGTCTGCTGGGAAATCATGTGGAAGCAATAGTTTATATTTAATGCCGGCAGTCTTTCTAGGGCAGACTCGGGACCGGTAATAATAACCCCACCCGCTCGGGTCTGGCTCAAGTCAAATCCAGAGGCAAGCATATTACCGTCCAAGCTGTTCATAACAGCCTCCGCAAGAGCTGTCTCTTCCATGTAATCATCAACTTCTATAACGCCATAAGTTGAGCAGTTGCCAGCCGCAATAATCTTGGCGAAATCGCTAGGATCAAGTGAGGTAAACTTAGACGGGCTGCAAGTAAGGGTATTGAAAACATGCAGGGGCTCAATAATTGCCTCGTTTGAAACCTCCCAGAACTTAGACTGACTTAAATCGGCATAAATCTGCTCGATTCTAGCATTATCAACAACGATAAGGTTGACAACCATTTTGTTAACCGCCATCTTGGCGAGCCTGGAAAGCGTTTCTATTGAATTCTTCTTAGACTGGGCATCCTCTGTAGCCTTAGGAAGAACGTAAATTACGCCGACCTGTATTCCAGACTCAAATAACATTGTAACCATTGTATCAACTGAACTTGAGCCGGTACCACCGCCGCCGGAGACAGTGACGTAAACCATATTGTTTCCGGCAACTATCGGGTCTAAGAATTTTGCTATTTCGTCCTGTGAATCGTCAAAAATCTCTCTTCCGAGGTCCAAATCCTTACCAGTTCCGCCCAGGCTTCCCTCTAGTAGCAGCTTCTGATGTTTCGGTACCTCGATAAATTCAAGGTCCTGAGCCGAAGTGTTGACAACACCTACATCGTAGCCTTTCTTGTGGAACACTTCGGCTAGCCTTGAGCCGGCCTGACCCACACCAACTACGGCGAACTCTATGCTAACAGATCTTTTTGATACAACCTGCACTTCTTCCTCCTTTTTTTCGGGTTTGCCAGATTTTTTAGCAAGCATACTATTTAGCTTATTTAAAACGTCAGGATCCATTTCGTTAGCAGCAGGGGCTGCATCTCCCCCCTCACCTTCACCGAAAGCTTCCATTAGACTTTTGTTTTCAGCATCAATTTGCTCTTGTGTTTTTTTGGCCATTATATTTTCCTCATAATATTTATTTAATTGGTTTAATATTTCTTCCGCAGAAGTTAAAGCGTGTGGGATTAGTCCATTTCCATTATTATACGAAATAACTCTACAAAGATAATTCGAGTGTATGTTCATCGGATCTGTGTCCGTAGTTATAATTTCGCAATCAAATTTTTTGGCTTCATAGAATTGTAATCCAAGACCCTCTCTTGTTGACGGGGCTAGTAAGCAATCCGTCTTTTGATATATTTTGTATATCTCTTCTTTGTTTAAAATCTCATTTATTATCATAATATTATTAGATTTTTCAGCAATTAATTTTTCTTTGTCAGATAACCTACCTGTGACAATTAGTTGTACGTTTTTTTGTACAACTTCAGAAAATCTTTGAAATGCAGATAAGACATTTTCTGTATTTTTCTGAGAAAAACTTGGATTCAAAGAAGCTTGATGATAAAATATAAACTTATCGTCTTTTTTGGATGATTTTAGATCAAAGTTATCAATATCATTTGCATAATCCCATGTAGTTTCGTACACGGTATAATTTTCAAATAACCTTGTTGCAGTTTTAGTCAAAGAAATGATTCCATCCAACTTATCATAGGTTCCCGATTTTAGATGCTTTTTATCGACCCACTCTGGCATTGGAATATCGTATATTTTAACATTTCTTTTGTTTTTTATGTCGCTGATCCAAGAAGCAGTAGGCATAAATGTTTCTAATGAAAATATAACCTCTATATTATTTCTTATAACAAAATTCTTTATATTATCTTTGTTATATTTAGTTACATCTACAGCGTTTAGTCCGTTAAGAAGGTCTTCGTCGCTTGCCTCCGGATAAAATGGTATAAATCTTCTATTTACATTTTTATATTTTTCTTTTGGAAACAAATAAACTTCATTATTTTTGGCCAGCTCATGATAAAGCGACTTGCCAAGATAAAATAACCCGGATTCAAACAAATAAGTCTTAATTAAGATCTTTTTATTTTTTAACTTTGTTATATTCACGCTTTAACATCCTAGCCTTTGAAGCTTTTCTTATTTTTTCATTATTTTTCTTGCCAATTTCAATGGAATTTGAGCTATTCGTAAGAGATCCGCCGCTTTTTATGACTGAATAATAATAAAGTATTCTGTGTATATATTTTGCATCATACTTTTCAATTATTCTGAGCCACATATCATAATCTTCAGATATCCAAAGCGATTCATCAAAAAATCCTACGTCATCGAAAGCGCTTCTTTTTACTGTTGTTGAGCCTGAGGCTACAAAGTTTTGCCGAAGCATTAGTGGATAGCTTATTTTTATCGGCCTGCTGTAAAATGGTCTCATCATTCTGCTTCTATTATACAAAATCTTATAATTTCCGCAGGTCATACCGATTGAGGGATCTTTTTCAAACTCTTTTACGCTATAAAATAGCTTTTCAGGAGCCATTATGTCATCGGCATCCAAGAAAGAAACAAGATCTGCATCAGTGCTTTTAATTCCAAGATTTCTCGCAGCAGAGGGGCCTGAATTTTTTGCCGTTCTTAATAACTTTACATTTGGGTATAAGGCTATTACGCCTTCTATATTTTCAGTAGAGCAATCATCAACAACTGTTATCGAAAAATTCTTATAAGACTGCCTTAGACAGCTCTCTATAGCATCCTGAAGATATCCTCCTGGATTGTATGCTGGAATTATTATTTCTACTTTCATTTTTCATCAAGATGTGCATCATCTTTTTCTATTTTACCAGAAACCGAAGAATCAGGATAAAAAGTTTGTATTAAAATTATACAAATAGATAAAAATAAGCAAAGTATTGTTTTTTTATCTAGAGCCTCTCCCTTTATCCAATAAGAAAGGAGGGCAAATATTATCACCCCTATCCCAAAGCTTATAAGTCTTGCCGGCCAAAGATTGCCATCAAAGTGTTCTACTAAATATCTCCACCCAAAGTAAAAGCAAGCACCTATCGGCGTAGAGAAGGCAAAAATAGAGAAAAGAGGCCTATTATCCCACCACTCGTAAAGAAATTGAAGATTTACCTGAAACCAAGTAAATATATTTCCTATAATTATTAAGGCCAAAGCAATAAAAAGAGGATTATTTACAATAGACATCTTATTTTCTATCGTAGTCATCACTTAGTCTAACTACGTCGTCTAATTCTGCGGTAGAGACCTCAACAAGCTTAACGTCCTCCTCTTCTGCGCAGAACCTGTGTATTAAGCCGGGATATATATGCCATGAGGCACCTGGCTTTAGCCTAACTTCTTTTAAATCTTCTTCTTTTTCTCCATAGATAAGAAGTAACTCTCCGGATAAAACATAAATTGTTTCTTCTTTTTTCTCATGAAATTGAAGAGATAATCTAGACCCTTTATTTATATATAATATTTTGCCCGCATAGTTTTTCGATTCCGCCCAGATGTATTCATAACCCCAAGGCTTTGTTACCAAACCCATATCTAACCTCTCTTGCTTTGTAAAAGTATTAGCAAGATACTAAAAACAACTAAAGTTTAGAGAGAATTTTGGATCTTTCTACCTCTAATTGAATTAGTTTCTTTCTGAACTCTGTAGAGCTAAAGTCGTGATCTCTTTCCAAGAATACGGTCTCTATATTTAGCTGTCTTCCAGTATATTCTTTATCAATCCAGTCTTCGCCCAAAAACCTAACATCAGGCCTTAATTCGGAAAGCAGCATGACCAAATCAGCTTCTGTTGTATAAAGAAGAATATCGTCTATATACTTTATTCCCTCCAGCATTTCAGTGCGCTGCATAACAGTTTGAATTGGCCTGACCTTTGTATCCGGCCTATCTATTGAGGGGTCTGTCTGTAAGCCCACTACAAGCTTATCACATCTAAGTCTGCACTGTCTGAGCATTCTTAGATGCCCAAAGTGCATTAAATCAAATGCACCACAAGTAAAACCTACTTTCATTCTAACCTACTCAGTTTTTTGGATGTTCTCAGACCAGTAATAATACATTCTCTGCATAAATTCTTTATATCGCTCTCTTTTTAGCTGGTCTAATGTTTTCCCATAAATAGGCGTTTTTATAATGCTGTCCACAGGATTTGGCTCTTTCAGGAAATCCACGTATTTTTTGGCAACGTGAGACATATCCAGCATCTCCTCTAAGCTTATAGCTTCAACATCTTCTTTAGACATACCCTTTATTGCCTGCTCTATATTGAATATCGCCTGTTCATAATGGGCTTTTGATTCTTCTCTGGTTATTAGATAAAATCCATGATCATAAGAGTAAAGCTCGTCATAACTAGGAATAAGTGCTAGCGGCTCTTCCGAAGAAAGGTCTGTATCTAAAAATTGCTCCAGCATCTGTCTTGGCATTTCGTAAATCTGCTGAAAAGTAAATAGCTGAGTAGGCTTAAAAATCTTGTTAAAGTTAACAACAAGAAGCCTTACTGGATCTACCCTCATCCTTTTGGCAGCGCCCCTTATTGTCTCACCTTCTTTGGGCAAAAATTGAGACTCTGCAGACTTTAGGTATTTGACCTCAAAGCCATCATTTAATTCTATATTTATTACTTCATCATATATCTCATTTATATCACTTTCATCCCCAGACATTTGCGCCCGAGAAATAGCATTGGTTAAATCTTCATAAATATAGCTTGAATTATGTGATTCTAATATTTCTTTAATATTTGCTAAAAACAAACCTCTAAGGTTAATTTGAAGGTTTTTAGAAATCTGACTCAATGTTTTTGGGCCGCCTTCTTTTACGACATATGACATGGGGGAGCCGCCCCTAGCTGAAATCTTATCCACAACATGAACTTCCTCATGTCTAATCAGCTCTCTTAAATAACCTCTTAAAAGATTATCGAGATGTTTAAACGACTTTTGATGATCATCAACCTCATTATTTATTTTGTCTATATTGGAGTCCAAATAACTTTTTAATTCACCCATGAGTTTTGAGTTTGGGTTAACCCCCAAAACAAGCTCTTTTTTAGTGCCCTCTTCATTAGCAGAGCCAACTTGGGCGGGAACAAGGCTTGGATCATCTGAAAACATCATGGCATAAGTTACCTCAATATCATCTCCCTTTATATTCTTCTTCTTCCTATCAACCGATACCGTCAGGGCGTCAAAAGCGCTTGGATCAACTTGAAATTGTCCCGTTAGAAAAGCAAAAATATTAATTGGATTTATGCTATAAGCTAGAAGCTTTGCATTAAGCTCGCTCAAGAGTTCATCAACAATATCGTCTACCTCAGCTCTGTTTATGGGCAGGGGCCTGCCTGCCATCGCCTCGCTTACCAGTTTGGCCTCAGACTTTAGTCCGCGATTTATAAGCCATCTTCTTAAAGCGTTGAGTTTGTCAAACATTTTATCCAATCCAATCCAGAACTGTTTGGTGATCTATCGACAACTTTGCCATATATATCTCTGAATAACTCTTTGTTCTGCTGGCCCAAGTTACTGAACTTCTCGTTTTCCAATCTTTTGCGTTAGTTGATCTGACCGGGCCAAGCCCAGCAAACCCTATTCCGTCTAAACCAAAACCTCTCGTGTTTGACTCAAGAGTTAGAACCTTATCTGTTGCCTCATCATAGTCTAGCACAAGCCAGCTATGTCCTTTCGGCCACGTTGTAAAGCTTTGAATTAAATAAACTCCGTCTTTTGGCAGAGACCCCTTGGGCATCAACTCTCCAACACCCCACTCCGAGGCTACAACGGGACCATAACCTCTATAGGCCGTTTTGTCAGCACCCTTTGCAACTTGCCATTCATTCCACTGGTCTAAGCTAAATGGAATTCCAAATCCATTTCCTAAAATATAAGACGTGAACATAGTGCAGTTTGTTGTTTCTCTGCCAAGATACTTTGAGGGCAGAAAGGTGACCCCAGGCGGAAACTCTGGCATCTGAGCGCCAGAAAGCTGATAGCTCGCAGCTTGAGCGGGACCAAGTAGTGGGGCAAAGTCATCCCAGCTAAGTGGAGACGCAACTTCTTTTGCTGGCTCTAAAAGCTTACTCCAAGTATTCGGACCAACAATCCCGTCTACAGATAGGCCTGATGTTTTTTGAAATTCTTTGGCAAGCCTATCCGTAGTTGGACCAAACATCCCGTCTGCAACGCAGTCAAGTCCGTGTTCTGTTAATCTGTTTTGACATAGCGCTACATCTGACCCTGTAGAGCCAAGCTTTACTGTGCTGGGCATATTACCTCCATATAAATCATAACTATTTATAAACGAGATAAATAATAGAATATTTAGGCTTTATTTGGAGCTAATTCTTCCAAATCAGCCTCATACATTTCTTTTAATAGATCTTTCCAGGAATACTGAGGCTCCCAACCAAGCTCTTCCCTTATTTTGGTCGGATTTCCCAATAAAAACGGCACTTCTGAAGGCCTCATAAACCTCTGGTCTGCCTCATAAACTTTATCCGGGTCCAGTCCCGCTAATTCGCACACAAACTCCAGCATTTGCCGAATAGTTGCTCCATCCGCAGTTGCAACCAGATAATCTTCTGCTTTTTCAGCCTGAAGCATCATCCACATCGCTCGCACATAATCTTTTGAATGGCCTTCGTCTCTGAATGCTTCAAGATTACCCATCTTAAGAGTATCTTGAAGTCCAAGCTTAACCGAAGCAACCCCTCTGGTTATTTTTCTGGTGGCAAAATCGAAACCTCTTCTTGGTGAAGAGTGGTTGTGGAGAATGCCATTGCAAGCAAATAGACCGTAAGCTTCTCGGTAATTTTTTACAGCCCAAAAAGAAGCTAATTTTGCGACTCCATATGGAGATCTTGGATGGAACGGAGAGCTTTCGTCGTAACCTTCCTTCGGGCAAGCCAGTCCGCCGAATAACTCAGATGTAGAAGCTTGGTAAAATCGAGTATAAGGCGATATTTGACGAATCATCTCTAGCTGCCCAATAACGGCGCGGGCATCCACATCAAATGTAGATAAAGGCTCTCTAAAAGACTGTCCGACATGGCTCATGGCAGCTAAGTTATACCACTCATGCGGTTTATGATCGTGTAATACTCTTGATATAAGAGTTTGATCTGTAATGTCACCTTCAAATAATTTAAAGTTTTTGTTGACAAGCAGATGATCAATGTTCATATACTTAACAAGGGTTCCATGCCTTAAGGTAAGGCCTACTACTCTGTATCCTTTTTCTAAGAGAAGTTCTGCCAAATAACTTCCATCTTGACCTGCAACGCCTGTAATTACCGCAGTTAACATTTACTCTCACCCATATACCACTCCATAGTTTCTCTTAGACCACTTCCAAATGACCAAACTGGCTCATATCCTATTAGATTTAGCGCAGCCGTAATATCTGCGGTTGAAGAAAAGACATCACCAGGCCTTTCTTCTTCGTATTTTGGACTATTACTGCAAATAATTTTGCATAAATCATTTACAGTTATTTTTCCACCGCATCCAATATTTACCACTTCTCCAGATAGCTTCCCTCCAGTTGTTGCGGCAAGAATATTGGCATCAACAACGTTTTTTACATAAGTAAAATCTCTAAATTGTTCTCCGCTACCAAATATTGTGGGTCGAAGTCCCCGTTTTTCGGCATCTGCAAAGGCGGCGATGACAGCGGCATAAGCAGAGTCTGATCTTTGCCTTGGACCAAATATATTGAAGTATCTTAATGATATTGTTTCTATGCCATAAAGATTGCTAAATAATTTACAATATTCTTCTACAGCAAGCTTTTGAAGTGCATAAGGAGACTTTGGATTGGGCCTCTCATCTTCTGATGTGGGCAGATTTTCGCTCCCACCATAGATGGATGAAGAAGATGAAAAGATGAACCTCTTAACTCCAGAGTCTTTTGCGGCTTCAAGCAAATTTACTGAGCCGTTTATGTTTGTAAGATCTGAAAAGGTGGGATTATTAACAGACGGAGCCACTCCAGATTTTGCAGCTAAGTGAAAAACTACATCAGGTTTAAACTCTGAAAATATTGAGCTTATCCTAGAGTCTGTTATTGATATTTGTTTTCCAGTATAATTTGGATGCTTGATATGAGATTCAAATGTAGACTGAAGCCCGGAAGACATATCATCAATTCCGAGAACCTCAACGCCCCTTTCTAATAAATTATCAGTTAGGTGTCCGCCAATAAATCCCTCTGATCCTGTAACTATTGCTTTTTTCATTCTATCTCCAGCAATATATTACTTAAGTTTATGATCTCTCATTGAATTTCTTTCTCTAATGCAGGCCTCAAGAACCTCGTGCGGAGACCCTGCAGTTTTCATAAGGTGATTAAGGGCATTGGTGTCCTTTGGAAAGCAGGCACCTCCGTAGCTTATTTGGCCGTCAGGGCCCGGTACAACGGTGTGCATGGGGTTGATCCACTCATTAGATAGCATAAGCTCTTTGACGCGCTCATAATCAATTCCAAGCCTTTGACACAGTAGGTAGAATTCATTAAAAATTTGAACCTTCATTGCATAAAAGCTATTTGAAAATAACTTCATTGATTCTGACTCCCTGGAGGTGCATATAGAAACCTTTGCATTTGGATAGTTTTCTCTAAAAAACGCCCCCAAAGTTAGAACTTCTTTGTACGAATCATACCAGTCCTCATTATGCCCAAGGACTATGTGGGTTTGGTTATGAAAGTCTTCATCCGCTGTTCTTGCGGTTAAGAATTCGGGATTATGGCACATTCTTAGATTTTTAAATTGCTTATTTAAGCGCTCTGTTGTTCCGGGTTCTATAGTGCTTTTTAGAACAACTAAACCAGAGTATTTATTTTGAGAAAGAAATTTAAGATTTTCTGTAATAGCAGAAAGATCAAAGCCATGACCTTCAACATACGGAGTTGGAAGGCATAGGAAAAGAAAATCTGATTCAAGAACGTCTTTGGGAGAGCCAATTTCCTGATATTTGTCATAAATTATTGTGCAATGGCCTTTTTTGTTAAATGATCGACTAAGAGCCTTGCCAACAAATCCGTATCCAATTTGTGCTATAACCTCTTTCATAATAAACCTAATAATTAAAATTTGTTTTTGACGAACGAATATCCCTTACTATATTTAGAGATGCCATAGCATCCTCAAGGCCAAAACCATTTCCGGCTAGGATATTTTTATATGTTACCGTATGAAGGTCGGTAAATCCACCACTAAACTCAAATTCTCTGCCATCAATCATAAGAGATCTGTATGCCCTTTGACCATTCTGCTTACAGTGTTCTGGTAGATCTCTAGAATCTATACTTAATGACCATCTTACTTTAGCAAATTCTAAATCCAAAACTCCAGATATTTTATGATTTGTTTTTTCAAAAACATTTAAAGATAATGGGTTACCAAAAATCCATATCAACATATCAAAAAAGTGTATTCCTATATTTGCAGCAAGACCACCAGATTTAGAAGGGTTACCCTTCCATGATTGCAAATACCATTTTCCACGAGATGTTATATAATTTAAATCAATATTTATTTTTTTACCGCTACCTTTGTAGTACTCTTTTAGCTCCAAAATTTTATCATGATATCTAAGCTGTAGAACTGTATAAACTTTTTTACCAAATTCTTCTTCAAGCTCTTTTAGGTATATGATGTTTTTTGGATTAATAATTAATGGTTTTTCGCAAATAACATTGCAGTAATTTCTAAGACCTAACCTT
>Ga0181585_10003950_pt1 | contig 12942 bp, 12 predicted proteins | sample 071ome_29_FD_132469 | JGI IMG/M metagenome (GOLD analysis project Ga0181585, IMG submission 132469) | Coastal salt marsh microbial communities from the Groves Creek Marsh, Skidaway Island, Georgia - 071407BT metaG (megahit assembly) | ecosystem: Environmental > Aquatic > Marine > Intertidal... | reverse complement strand
TGCGCCGGACTGGCATGATTCAGACCGCGCCTTATTGCGGGCGACAGATGAACTCACAAGCGATGCGTTTATTTCTGATGCGACTTGGGCGGCGCTCGGAGGATACTCAGAAAAACAGCGCATGGACCTGGTAATGACCGTCGCCCAATACACGCAGGTATCAATGATGTTGAATACCTTCGGTGTTCAGTTGGACGAGGACCTGACATTGGATCCGGATCTGGGCGACACTGGCACCACGTAAAACGAGGAACAAAGACCATGCAAAGGGGATATAAACAGCTGGTGGCGGCGGCGATATTGCTGATGGGTTCATTATGGGGGATCGTCGCCGTGGTCTCTGCGGACGATCATCTGCCCTCTGATTGTGATACGGCCCGGGACCGGGCCAAGAGCAAATACGGCGCTGTACGACATTACTTTGATACCTTTAATCGCTGTGTTTCCAACGCCAAGCAAGATCTGACCCAGTGCCGTGCCGAACTCAATGACCAGCAGTCCGCGCTGGGCGATTTTATTTTCGCGCAACGAGTGGCCCAGGATATTTGCGGGGCTGCAGGACAATCGGGTGATCTCGCCCAATAAATCAGGATGGACCGGTTATGGGGCTCAGACCTGAAGTGGGCTTTAGCCCCATCGGATAGCGCCCGCGGGCATTGGCACCGGCCGGGTTGCTTCGGCTTGGGTCACCGAAGGCTTTAGTCCAGTATTGCCAGCACGTTCTCCGGCGGCCGCCCCAGCGCAGCGCGATTTTTGTGAATCACCACGGGACGTTCAATCAGAATAGGGTGCTGGCTCATGGCGTTGATCAAGGTCGCATCGTCGCTGTCTTTGCTGAGCCCCAGTTCCTTGAAGATTTTTTCACCCCTGCGAAGCAAATCCCAAGGCTGTATGCCCAGTTGGGTCACAACCGATGCCAGCTCCGTTGGTGAGGGCACATCGTCCAAGTAGAGTCTCACGGTAGGCTTGATCTGATGTTCTTCCAGAAGCGCCAGCGTGAGGCGAGACTTGGAGCACCTCGGGTTGTGCCAGATGGTGGTTGTCATGGATTGGCCCTGCAAAAATTGAAAGTATGACGCGCTTGGCAGACACTTGCGAGAGACGAACATCCGAGTGCCAGTAATGAGACCTGAACAAGCGTTCGACCGTACGGTGTTTCAGCACGGCGATCTCAGATTCTCGGCACGGGAGATGGGGGAGGGCCCCGTGGTGCTGTGCCTGCATGGCTTCCCCGACAACTTAGATTCTTTTCGTTATCAGCTGCCAGCGATTGCCAAAATTGGCTATCGCGGTATTTCGATGGCCCTGCGAGGCTACGAACCCGGATCAATTCCTGCTAACGGGGACTACACCGTTGGGGCGATCGCGACTGATGTTATCGCTGTTTTGGATCAGCTGGGCTGCGATAAGGCCCATTTGATCGGGCATGACTGGGGAGCCGCGGTCGCCTACACAGCCGCGGCCGCAGCGCCTGAGCGGTTCGAGAGCCTGATTGCGATGGCGGTACCGCACCCCGGGCGTTTTGCACGCGAGGGTCTGCGGATTCCGAGGCAATTGAAAAACTCATGGTACATGGGCTTTTTCAATATCCCGTGGCTGTCGGACTGGGCCGTACGCAGACGTGATTATGCGTTTATCCAAAAGCTCTGGCGTGACTGGAGTCCGGGCTGGACGCCCGAAGCTCATGTGCTAGAGGGTGTCATCCGTAGCTTGTCACAACCTGGGGTGTTATCTGCCAGTTTAGGGTATTACCGCGCCGCGCTCTCGTTGCAAGCGCTGACCATGCGTGCTGACGACGCCCACTATCCAGTGCCAGTGGCCACACTGGCGCTAACGGGCGAGCTTGATGGCTGCATCGACTCCGGGGTATTCGAGGCCCTTACGGAGTCCGAAGATTTCCCAAGGGGCCTGAAGCTCGAGCGCGTCGTGGGTGCGGGCCACTTTTTACATCAGGAGCGGCCCGAAGTGGTTAACGAACTCATTATTCAATGGTTGCTCAATCGTCATGCCATGCTGGACTGAGCAGGACCCCCGTCATCGCCACGGTCAGGCGGGCAGGCTTTTCGATGCTCTTTTGGGTGGCAGGGGAAAGACCGTCTACGAGGCCGTCGCCTGTGACGGATAGCGCCCTCATGCGCCGGGCGCGGGTCGCGGATTTACCGTTAGTCCTCGAGCTGGTGGCCGAGTTTTGTATGACCGACCACCACACTTTCGATGCGGACCGCGTCGCTTGCGCGTTGATCCCGCTACTGGAGAGTGACGACCACGGTGTGGTGTATCTCATCGACAATGCTCAGGGCTATTTAGTGGTGACCTGGGGTTACAGTCTGGAGTCCGGTGGCCGTGAAGCACTGATTGACGAGATTTACTTGCGGAGACGTGGCGAGGGCATGGGAAGCACTGTGATGAATGCGCTGTTTGAGGAGATGGCGGCTCGCGGCGTGGTCAAAATGTTTCTCGAGACGGAGACACACAATACTCGGACGCGCGGCTTCTATGCCCGCAACGGATTTGCCGCAGACGACTCGATATGGATGTCTCGGGATATCTAACGAAGCGAATGAGCGGCTGGTCATATAGAGCGGAGACTTGACGATGCATTACGGATTCATTGGCTTGGGAAACCTTGGCGGGAAACTGACCCAGCGTCTGATCGGCGCTGGATTCACAGTGACCGTCTTTGATCTCGATGTAGCGCACATGGAACAAATGGTGTCCGAGGGGGCGCATCGGGCAGCCAGCGCGGCGAGTTTGGCGGAGGCGGTTGATCATGTGATCACCTGTTTGCCTTCTCCCGAGATTTCAAGAGCCGTTCTTGGCGAGATTTTGGGCGCTATGAGGCCGGGTGCGAGCCTGATCGAGATGTCGACCATCAGCCGCGAGGATGCCCTGCAATTTTCAGAGATGGCGGCCTCGGCAGGTGTTGGGTTTCTTGAATTACCCGGCACCGGTGGGGTCCATTTGGCGGCGCGAGGTGAGCTCACCTTGTTGGCCGGAGGGCCCGAGGCGCTACTGGATATCCATCGCCCTGCTTTGAATGCCATGGGGAATACCCTTTTTCATATGGGCGCTGTGGGTTCCGCATCGCTCATTAAAGTCATCACCAATATGCTGGCCTTCATTCACCTGCAGGCCTGTGGCGAGGCCCTCATGCTGGCGGCAAGAGGTGGGCTGGATTTGGGGGACAGCTGGCGCGCGATTGCGTCGTCATCCGGCACATCCTTCGTGCACGAAACGGAGGGGCAACTTATCTTAAATGGTAGCTACGATATCGGGTTCACCATGGATTTGGCGCTTAAAGATCTGGGCTTTGCCAAGAAGTTTGGGGAGGCCTTGGGCGTTTCACTCGATCTGGCGGGTGCCACACTTGCACGCTTCGAAGAGGCGAAGGCGGCCTATGGGGGCGGCGCGCAATCACCCATGATCGTCAAGCTGCTGGAAGATGCCCTTGCTACACCGCTGCGAGCCTCAGGCTTCCCGGCTTCTCTGAACTGAATAAAATCATCGGGAATGTGCTTATCGTGGCGCCTGGCTTTACCTGCGATATGATTTGCACTCGGTTGACTGGGTAGGTGGGTAGATCAATGGGTTCACGCTTTTTCAGCGCGGTCATTTGGCTCACGTGTGCGGCGTTCTCAGCGAGTTTGCAGGCGGCGCCTTATCAGGTGACCGTTTTGGCCACCAACATCGCTGACTATGGCGGGCTCGGTGAATGGAGTTTTGCCGCCCTGTTTCAGAGTGAGCAGGACGCCGTTTTATTTGATACCGGATTTAAACGTGACACCGTCCTCCATAATGTGCAGCACCTCAATGTGGACCTGTCTCAGGTCGAAAAGGTCGTGCTAAGCCACTTTCACAGCGATCATACGGGTGGCCTGTTGGTGCTTCGTGAGCACTTTCGCGCCGCAAATGAAAGCGCCTTGAGTCGGGTTTATGTCGCGAAGGGTTTTTTTGACCAGCGAGTAACCCTAGCCGGCGTGGAGGTGGGCCCCGGAGAGTTCGCCAGCGCCCTGAAGTTCAAGGAGGCAGCGGAAGCGTTGGGAATCCGCTTCTTTGAGATTGAGCGGCCCACAAAAATAGCACCCCAGCTGTGGTTGACCGGGCCGGTCCCTCGCGTAGAGGAGCGTTACAACGGCCCGGCTGGGTTATTTATAAGCCGGGACGGGGAATTGGAGCCCGACATCATCATGGATGATCAGTCGCTGGGTTACCTCACCGAAAAAGGTTGGTTAGTGACCTCGGGGTGCGGCCATTCGGGTTTGGTCAATACTGGCAAAGTGTTGCAGTCGATTAAAGATGAGCCGATTTATTCGATCCTCGGCGGGTTCCATTTGTGGCAGGCGGATAATAAGACGCTGGATCGCACGGCGCGCTGGCTGGATGAGCATGGTTTGGGGCTGATGATGGGTGGCCACTGCACTGGTATTGCCGCAGCAGAGACCATTGCCAATCGCCTCAACCTCCCTCGCTCTCAAATTTCTCACGCTGCGATCGGCTCCGTGATTACGCCGGACCTGGCAATCATCCGCAGCTCGGTCGAGTAGGGGGTGTCGCGGAGTGTGCGCCGTCGCATAATGATGGGTTGCGATCTGGTAAGGTTTGCGCCAACCGTATTTTTGGGGGTGGTTTTGTGATCGATATCAGTCAGTCTATTGAGGCATGCGCCAGTCACTACGGCGAGCAGTCGGACGCAATGCGCACTTATTTGTTGGAAGGGCAGGCGCGTGCCGTCGATTTACCCAATAGGGGGCCTTTGAGGTTTGCCGAGTGTGGGGCGCTGGCCGAGGATATTCGAGCTGCGTATTCAGAATACGGGTTTTATATCTTTGAAAATGTGTTGAGCGCCGAAGAGCTCGACGATATCAAGTCTGATCTCGATGCGATGCGCGCGCAGTTCCCCACGGGGCCGGAAAGTCAGGTGAATGCGGCAGGGGAGCCCGCATTGGGCGCCGATGCCAAAGCCTTGACGCTGGTGTGGTCGAAGCCCCTCGGCGACCCTCTGGGCGGCACCGAGCTGGCCAACGGCCGGCATCAAGTCAAAATGTTTGAACCAGAAGCGGGTGCGGAGGCGCCGCCAGCGGCGCCCTTTATCCTGCTCGGGTCGTTGCAGTTTTCCGACGCCTGTCTGAGAACCTATGCCCACCCTGAATTACTCAGAGTGACGGAATCGATTAATGGCCCGGACTTTGCGCCGTTTAACGAGGCGCTGTTTATTAAAGAGCCTGGCATCGGAGCGGCCGTATCCTGGCATCAAGATGGCGTCACCCACTGGGACAGCCCTGATTTTGATGAGGATATTCACGGCTTTAATTTTATGGCCCAAGTGTATGGGAGCACCGCGGTGAATGGCGTCTGGGTTTTGCCCGGTACCCACAAGCAGGGCAAGCTGGATATCAAGGCGCTGGTAGCCGAGGCGGGCAGTGAGCGCCTAGAGGGGGCGGTGCCGATTGTTTGTAACCCCGGTGACGTGGTGATCTGTAATCGTCAGCTTTTGCATGGGTCGTTCCCCAATTGCGGCTTTGAGCCGCGAATTACCGTGAACTTCGGCTTTCACAAGCGCTCCTCTGTGCTGGGCGTGATGGGCGGCGGTATCCACAGCGACGCACAGGTCTTCGACGAGGCCATCGTTGCGCGCCGATCACGCGCCATCGGCTATGCCATTGATGCGCGCAAGCGGCGGTTTCCTGACGAGACGCCCTATGAGTACCAGCCATTTCTCGCGTCGGGCGATGTTTACCAGTGGGACGCAGACGCCCGTGGCCAGCTGAAAGACTACAACCTCGATGATCTGAGTATTTAGCATTGCCGATAGCGCCGGGTGGTCCCAATCAGGGGAATGGCCGGTGAGTTCCCGGAAACTCTCCATAGACTGCCGATGACCAAACCAGTTGGCCCAACAGATGCCTAGCGCACTCAACACTACCCAGCCTGACAAGGCGGCGCTCGTCGAAGGCGACCGCGTGGTTACCTATGCCGAGGTTAATTCGCGGGTAGCCCAGTTCGCTTGTGGACTGCTGGCAGGTGCGTCGGATCTCGCCGAGGCGCGAGTCGCTTTTCTGATTCCGGCAAGCGTCGATTATGTCACGGCGCTCCATGGTGTCTGGCGCGCGGGGGGGGTCGCGATTCCTCTCAATGTCATGTCGGCAGAATCCGAGTGGGAACATTGTTTGACGAATACGGGTGTGACCCGGGTTATTGCTGCCGAGCCCCAATTAAGCGCTATCCGAGCGTTGTGTAAGCGCTTGTCGATCGATGTGAATACGGTGAGCGACCTACTGAGCGAGGCCGACTCCCCGCTACCAGCAGTGTCAGCCGATCGCAAAGCGCTGATCGTATTTACCAGCGGCACAACCAGTAAACCGAAAGGGGTCGTAACGACCCACGCCAACGTGAGTGCCCAGATCAGCACCTTGATCGACGCCTGGGAATGGCAAGCGGGCGATGTGATTCCTCTGTTTTTGCCGCTGCATCATGTACACGGCATCATTAACGTACTGAGCTGCGCGCTATGGGCTGGGGCCACGGTTCACATGATGCCCAAGCTTGATCTCGAGACGCTATGCGCCCAGGTCGCTGAGGACACCTTTAGCGTCTTCATGGCGGTTCCTACCATTTACGTGAAACTGATTGATCATTTGCAAGCGCTCGATCTGCAGCAGGCAGCCCTTATCTGTGAGGGCTTTGCCAATATGCGCCTCAATGTCTCAGGGTCGGCAGCCTGTCCTGTCGAAGTCTTTGAAGTCTGGCGCGATCTTACGGGACAGATATTGCTGGAGCGCTACGGTATGACCGAAATCGGTATGGCGCTCTCCAACCCTTATCGGGGTGAGCGGCGTTCGGGCTACGTTGGGCAGGCACTGCCCAATGTTCAGGTGCAACTGGTTGATGAGGCTGGCGGCGTCGTGACGGAAGAAGGTACCTCTGGCGAAATTCGGATTCAAAGTCCGACGGTATTTTTGGAGTACTGGGATAACCCGGCAGCGACTGAAGCAAGTTTTGCTGACGGTTGGTTCCGCACAGGGGACATAGCAGTTGTCGAGGATGGTTACTACCGCATCATGGGGCGGTCGTCGGTCGATATCATCAAGTCCGGGGGCTACAAGCTCTCAGCGCTGGAAATAGAGAACAAACTGCTCGCGCATCCAGACATCGCGGAGGTCGCAGTGATAGGGGTTGAGGACCGCACCTGGGGTGAAGCGGTGGCGGCAGTGGTGGTGCTCAAGGGCGCGGCAGAGATGACGCAGGCTTCTTTGAAGGTTTGGTGCGAGGGGAAATTATCAGCCTACAAGATCCCTAAAAAACTGCTTGTGATGGACACGTTGCCACGAAATGCCATGGGCAAGATCGTAAAGCCCACGCTCAAAACGCTGTTCCTCTAACTTCAGCAAAATCGCGCTTTTGGCTGTTGAGGCATCTGTATTTCTATGCCGGCTGAGTTCTGCAAACCGCAGACGCTCTTACTTGGACGCACCCTGCGGGGTTGCTCTGGAGAGTGCACAGTAGGTGAGGGTTGATAGCAGCAACGCCGGAAACACCTCATGGAGTTGGTGCCGCAGGTCGAGACCGATCCACACCAGCAGAGTAAGGACCCCAATAGCCATCGACCACAGCACTGAACGCGCGGATCCTCGCTCCCAATAAAGCCCGAAAACCACGGCGGGAAAGAAACACACGGCATAAAGACTGCCCGAGAAGATGGTGATTTCGACGATATCCCCCGGCGGATTCAGTGCCAGCAGGGCGGATAACACTGAAAATCCGATGACTGATGCGCGCGTCCATAGAAGCTCTCGGGATGAGGCCTTGAAAGGAGCCACAAGGTTTTTGTACAGGGTGGAAGCCGCAACAAGCAGTACGCTGTCCATTGAAGACATGGCGGCAGCAAGGATAGAGACAATCAAAAAATCGGTAGCCCACAGCGGGAATACCGCGGGATCGTTAACCAAGGAGGGCACGATCAAGTCGGTATCGGTGACTTCTGTCAGTATCAAATGAGCGTAGATCCCCACGGGGAAAAGGCAGCTCAGTACGATCGCCAGCCCGATTGTTGCCACCCACTTACCGCGCTTGACCTCCGCCTCATTTCGCAACGCGTAGAACCGTGACAGCTGCCGCGGGTCGGCCAAAAGCTTTAAGGCGCCGGAAAGGGAGACACCGAGGAGCACAGCAAAGGGAATACCGCCATTGAGCTCAAACAGAAATTGTTTGTCGGGGATGTCAGTCAACTGTGCGATGGATCCCACACCGCCAGCCGCACGTGTGACAAAAAAGAAAATCAGCAGGCCGCCCAAGAGCATCAATAAACCTTGAAGCACGTCAGTTCTCACCACCGACACAAAGCCCCCGATCGACGTATACAGCACAACAATCATCAGCGTCAGTCCAACCCCCGATTCGTAGGGGATTTCAAGAAACATCTGGAACAGGTGCCCCGCCCCCTTAAATATTGCAAGGAGGTACAGCAGGCTCGCGAAAACGATAACGATGGCAGAACACTGGAGCAGAGGGTGGCGGGTCGAATGATTTTCTCCACTGACGTACCGGCTGCCGAGAAAGTCGGGAATGGTCAGGGCGTCCCATTGGGAGGCAAAGCGGCGCAGGGGCGCCCCAATCCAGCGCCAAGAAACCCAGCTGAACAACACCAGCAGTATGGCCATCGTGAACCACGCCACGCCGTATTCATAGGCTTTACCTGCGTGACCGATATAGGTGTTCGTGGAAGCAAAGGTGGCGAAAAAAGAAATACCCACCACCACGCCACTCATCTCGCGGTTGCCTACGTAGTAGCCCGACATACCGCGGCTGGCTTGGCTACCCAGATATGCGTTGTACAACAGGACGCCGCTATAGCCTGTGAGTAATGCGAGCGCGAGCCAATGCTGTGCCATCCAATTCATGGGGTTTGAAAGCCAGTGGTTTAGCCGTAAGGCGTTGCAGTATCTCAAATCTCACTGGATTGCGAGACAGTGTTGTGATGTAACGCACAGTGAGTCTCGATGTCCTGATAATAAGGCCAGAGCCACATTGACCGCTGCGTTTGGAGGATGAGCACCTGGTCATGGGTTCCTCGCGGCGCGAATATGCGGCCGCGCGTGGGATGAAATGTGATTGCAATGCGCGCTAGTATCTCAGTGAGAGACTGATGAACAGGTGCCAATCCGGTGGCAAAAAAAGTAGCTAAACCGACGCGTTTGCCGACCCGAAAACCGGGCGTCCAGCGCTACAACCGCATTATCGAGGCGGCGGAGGCACTCATCCTCGAAGCGGGCTCTCTGCAGGGCATTACGCTCGATGCGGTTGCTAAGCGCGCCAAAGTACCGCGTGTGTCACTCTACTATTTCTTCGATTCGATTGAGTCTCTGATGGATGCGCTTTATCACAGAGGCGTGCAAATGATGGTCGCTGAGTTACCGCAGGCACCCCAGGCGGCCGATTGGCGCGATATGATGCTGCTGTATATCGATGGGGTGCGGGATTTTTATTTAAATAATAGAGTCGTCATGATCCTTGCGCTGCTGCCCGTATCGTTTGTCTCGGTAAATCAGACCAACCGCGAGTTTGGACAGGCGTTATTCCAGTTGCTGCATTCCCAAGGCCTGGTGCCAAAAAGCCAGCGGGTAGTGAGAGCATGTGAGTTATCTTCCGAACTTGCAGATCTGGTCTGGCGCAAATCCCTGATAGAGAAAGGCACGTTGACGCAAACCTTTACCCGAGAGGTAAAGCGGGTGGTGATTTCCTACCTAGAGGCTGTTTTGTCCGACTGAGACCGCTCGTTTAGCGCTGTCTTTTAGAGCGGGCTAGGGCAGCACTTTTTCCCGAAACAGAAAAATGCCGACAAAGCTGGTCACGAAGATGCCCCAGTAAAAGACCAAGCCATCAATTGGTGCGCCGCTCGCATAGCTCCCAAAGATCGCAAAGGGCGAAAACACGCAGATGAGTATGCACAGCTTTTGAATTCGGTTCATGGTTGCCCCTCTTCATTTGTGTTCTGCCCGTCGCCGCTACCGGCTGACACCGGTCGGCTCACCGCTAAGTGAGTCATACACGGGCGCCCCGCTAGCCACAGCTTATCAAACTATTGTAAAACAATGTGGCGCGTTGGGAAGATAAAAGCTAACGACTCTGAAGACCTGTCGCTTTTCAGGCGATCCGTTAGTGAAATCATAAGGCGTTAGAGACTAAGCTAGGGGTCACAGCGCCAATAAACTGGGGGAAGCAGTGCCGGTAAAGACATTATCGAGGCGGTTCGTTTTGCAGTCTCTCGCTGCGGGTGTTGCAGCGGCCGGTCATACACTGAGCTTCTCCAGCGCTTCACGATCCATGCCAGTCAGTAAGTCTGAAGGCGCCTTTATCATCCACAGTGATTTGCCTTGGGCGCTTGAGACGCGGCGCGGTCATTTTGGCTTCGGCCCCATCACCTCCGCCTCTCATTTATTTGTGCGCAATAACTTGCCCGCGCCACCGGCCTCCCTGACGGATCGGGGCGATGATTGGTTCTTCGATGTGAGCGGTTGTGCGCGAGAGGGCTCCCTGACTCTGGCGGACTTGAAACGAATGAAGAGCCGAAGTGTCGCCACGGTACTGCAGTGCTCGGGAAATGGAAGAGACTTCTTCCCGCATGACCCCTCGGGTTCTCAGTGGGCCGTGGGCGCAGCGGGCTGTGTGCTCTGGACCGGCGTGTCGGTGGCCGACATCTTTGAGCAGTTCGGGGGCGCGCAGCAAGACCTCTCCTATTTGACGGCGACGGGTGGTGAGGAACTGCCCGAGGGTGTGAATCAACACGCGGTAGTCGTTGAGCGCTCGGTGCCGATCGAGAAGGGTCTGAAGGACTGCCTGTTGGTGTGGGAAATGAACGGTGCGCCGTTGCCCGTGATCCACGGTGGGCCGGTGCGATTGATTGTGCCGGGTTACTTCGGGGTCAATAACGTCAAGTGGGTGCGGCGCTTGGCCGCCACTACTGATGAATCTGGCGCAAAGATCCAGCAGTCGGGCTATCGCATGCGCCCCGAGGGGCTGGCTGGGGGCCCGGAGCACCCCTCGATGTGGCGAATGCCGGTGAAATCCTGGTTGAACGGACCGGGCGCAGACGGTGCGCCGGTGCTAGCTGGGCTAAATACATTGTACGGGGTGGCTTTCTCGGGTGAGCGGGGTGTTGAGGCCGTCGAGGTCTCGGCCGACGATGGATCCACTTGGCAACAGGCTGAGTTGGTGGGCCCTGATTTGGGTCCCAATGCCTGGCGCACCTTTCAGTTCGTAGCCAATGTACCGGTGGGCGAGCACCGTTTTGTGACCCGCGCGACTGATACGCAGGGCGATCAGCAGCCCAAGCTAGCCTTACACAACCATCGCGGCTATGGCCATAACGGTTGGCAGGATCATGCTCTGCACGTGCAGGCTGTGGCTGAGATGCCCGAAGCGGAAAGTAAAGCGTCCTCACAGGGTGTTGATTCGAGCGCGGAGACTGTCGATGTGCCGATGGCCGCGTTGGCCCTGTCTGAGCAAGCACTCGAGGGTAAGCAGTTGTTTCTCCAGCGGGCGCAGCCGGGGTGTGGCGTGTGCCATAGCCTGGCCGACGCCAATGTCCGCGGCGTCGTGGGCCCCAACCTCAACCAGCTCAGCCCCAGCCTGGCTCAGGTAGAGAACGCCATTGCACAGGGGGTCGGCGCCATGCCCGCCTATGGCGCGCAGCTCAGTGAAAATGAGATAGCCGCGCTGGCCGCTTATGTGGTGGAGGCCACCCGCTGACGGGTGCTGGTGGCTCGGCTGGCACCCGTGCAGCCGAGTGTTTCCCTCAAAACAGTCAGCAATTAGTGACAAATCGCCCTATACGGCGTGTTTTCTTCATTTTTTTCAACAAATGTTGCAGATGAGCTGGATAATAGCGGGAATTTATGTAACTTTAGTTTGTTAATAGAACCAATGCTTCAACTGGCGGATACCAATTGGTCCGCAACCCTTTTTCTGAGCTTGATCCTGAGGTTACCCAAGGAACCGGAATATGAGCATCGATATCACAACAAAAGCCCGCAGTTTCGCCTTGTCAGCTGCTTTTATGGCCGCATCGGTTAGCGTGCAAGCCTACGAGGTAGACCGCACGCACCTACCGCTTGCAGAGCCTGACCCACCCAAATTCAAAGAGCTTGATGTGCGTAACGTTGAGGCACCGCCGCTTTTCAAGGTCGAGGCGCCCGAGGGTGCACCCAATGTCATCATCGTTCTGATTGACGATGTGGGCTTTGGTGCGACGACACCCTTTGGTGGCCCGATTAACACGCCGACGCTGGATCGTTTGGCAGAGGGCGGTCTGCGCTACAACAATTTTCACACCACAGCGCTGTGCTCCCCCACACGAAATGCGTTGAAGACCGGCCGTAACCACCATACCGCTAATACCGGTTCGATCATGGAGACTGCCACGGCGTTTCCCGGCAACACCGGGCAGATACCCAATCGCGTTGCGCCACTCGCAGAGATGATGCGGCTCAACGGTTACAGCACTGGTGCTTTTGGCAAGTGGCACGAGACAGCCGCTTGGGAGACCAGTGTTTCGGGGCCCTTTGATCGCTGGCCGACCCACTCGGGATTTGACAAGTTTTATGGCTTTATTGGGGGTGAAACCGATCAGTGGTATCCACTGATTTACGATGGTGTGACCCGCGTCAACCCACCCCACGTAAAGGGCTATCACTTCACCGATGACATGACGGACAAGGCGATCGGTTGGATGAAGGCTCAGCAGTCGATGACGCCCGACAAGCCCTTCTTTATGTACTTTGCAACGGGCGCAGTGCACGCGCCGCACCACGTTCCCAAGGAGTGGGCGGATAAGTACAGAGGCAAGTTCGACCAGGGCTGGGACCAGATTCGTACCGAAACCGTCGCCAATCAAAAGGAGATGGGCATTATCCCCGAGAGTACCCAGCTAGCCGATCGCCCAGAGGA
>Ga0181585_10003938_pt1 | contig 12954 bp, 17 predicted proteins | sample 071ome_29_FD_132469 | JGI IMG/M metagenome (GOLD analysis project Ga0181585, IMG submission 132469) | Coastal salt marsh microbial communities from the Groves Creek Marsh, Skidaway Island, Georgia - 071407BT metaG (megahit assembly) | ecosystem: Environmental > Aquatic > Marine > Intertidal... | reverse complement strand
GCCAATTACCACTCCTCTTGTTGCCCTACCCAATCCTTAAATTGATCTTTACCACCTCTAACACCCCAGTCAGAATCAACAGTAAGTTTTGATGAAATACCGCCTCGTGGGTTGCAAACCATAACTAATCTTAACCTTGTAGGTTCGTATGCTGACATCATGTCATCATATATAACATTAATTATGCGTTCGTATGAGTAAATTTGACTTCGAAATGCAAAAAAGTATTCTTTAAGAGACTTAAGTTCAATTACTTTATCGCCCGGATAAAATGTTATATAAAGATGAGCAAAGTCAGGTTGACCTCGAACTCCTTCAAAAGTCAACTCAGGTATTTTTAACTTTATTTCATAAGCTTCTCCTGATGGGTTTTTAATTGATTTTAATATTTCTCTATTTTTGGCCCAGTTTCTTTTCTTTTTCATTTGCAGTGCTCCGTTCCTTTATAAGGACAAAATGTACAACTATTTCTATTTTTTAAAAACATTCCTTTGTTTGTTGTTTTTATCATATTTCTCATTAATTTTAAACCTTTTTCGTAAGTTTTAGGACCAACCGATACTTTTACAAGATCACAGACTTTTCCTGGTTTTGCGCCTCTTTTTAACAAAATAAAGGCACATCGAATATCTTTAAGATCAATATTGTGCTTTTTAGCCCAAAAATGCTTGTACAGGATTAGCTGGGCTGTCATTCCTAAGTCTTGTTTTTTATCTCTGCGCCAACCCCATGCACCTGCGGTTTTCCAGTCAATTATCCAGTATTCGTGACCTTTCCCTCTTTTCTTTGGCACCTTAAGAACGCCGTCAATAAATCCTTTAAAAGAAAGATCGATATCTAAGTCTTCTATTTTTTCATAAAGTTCTTCTTCGGCTTTAAGACACTCCCAACCAGGAAATTCTGAGTTCAGAAAATTTATTACTTCATCCCACATATTATTAGCCCAAGTTTCCCAAGTTGAAACCGGTTCATGTTTATACCAATCAGGTTGCTTAGAATACCACGCTGGGTTTTCAAAACCAGCTTTCTGCCAACTTTCTTTCATTACCCCTATGATTTTATTACGGTCAAATTCAGTGCCTTCTATTAATCTCTCACAACCTTCGTGAACAGCTGTTCCGAAGTGGAGATAAGGACTGTCTTCAAAAGTATCGATTTTATCAATATAAGCTAATTTATGCCTATACGGGCATTCTTTCCATATTTTGATTTCTGAAAATGAAATATGAGGTTTTTCTGTTGGGAAAGTCATAATATACCTTTTATTTTTTAATGAACATACAAATTTCTGTGCCTTGAATTCCTGTGCCTACCCCAAAAGAATCAAAATTTTCTTTGTTTAACAAACCATATTTTTCGAAAACAGGCGGGTAGTCCGGATCAGTTGCTTCATGAGAAAAAATTATACCTCCTGATTCTAATTTAGGCAATATATATTCTAAACATTCTTCTAAAGATTTACATAGATCAACATCAATAAAGGCATGTGAAATAGTTTTAACCTCTTTATAATTTTTTAAACTTTCACTAAACCAACCTTTTACTAAATTTACATTTTTTATTATGCCAAATTTTTTAATATTTTTTCGAACAATTTCAATAGAAGCACAATATTCACCACTTTGATATATATTGTTTTGTTTCTCAGAACCATATTCTTTTATATTGGGCAAGCCTTCAAAGCTGTCAAAAACATAAAAATTAAGATTTAACATATTTGAAAGCAAAGATAGTTTTGCTGAACTTATTCCTGTATAGCATCCAAATTCACAGATATCGCCTTTGAGGTTTTTCCGCTGTTGATTAATAAGAATATTTTGAAATGCTATAATAGGCTCTAAAAAAGAATGTGCCTTAGAAGTAATATTTCCATTTTTTACATAATGTTTTTCCCAACTTGTGTGGTTTTGTTCTGCTTCATTATCTATATACATAAAATAAGCATTTAGCATTTTTAAAAAACCGTCATCAATATTTTCATATAAACTAATTGACGGTACTATTACATTTTTCATTTTTATTCCTTGTTTTTAAATTTTATTGTAACATATCTTCCTAATTGAAGACCATATTCTTTTTCTAAAAAGTTTGCAATATATCGATCTGTTTCATTTAAAGATTGATGTCTTAACATATGTTTATGTTTCGACCACATAAACATATTTACACATTCGTAACCCTGTATTTCAATGATAGAAGCAATATGATTTGGTGGTGCAAAATTAACATGTTCATAATCTTGAAACCATGCGCCAAAATTATAAATATTAGGTATTGTTACCATTACATCTGCATCTGGTTTAAGGATATTTTTAAAAGATTTAAAAATGCTGGCAATTGACGAAATATTTAAATGTTCTAATACATGTTCACAAACTAAAGCATCATATTTTATTTTTTCATTTTTAATAGCATCTTCTATTGACTTGTAGTCTGATCCTGACATTAGGTCTTTGTCAATTGATATTGTTTTTTTAGATAAGTTAACAATCATTTCATGGTTAGGTTTTTTGACACTTCCTGATCCAAAATGAATTATATTTTTATCTTTTAAAAAAGAAACATCTCTTCCGGATACATACTGAATTTTTTCTATTCTTTCGTTAATTTTACTAGCGTTTTCAATAACTTTTGTATAACTTAAAATCATTTTTTACTAACTGCCCCTGGTATATCATACCAGTTTAAATTTTTTCTTACTTGCTTGTTCTTTTCCCAAGCTCCTTTCATGACTGTTGGTTCTACACCTAATTCTTCTGCTTTTTTAATCATTGCATTAATATCTTTTGGAAAGCATTTTCCTCCAAATCCTAAATCACCATCGTGACCCGGGACATCTGTATGGGAATTACCGATCCTATAGTCAGTCATCAGGCCTTCCATTGCTTTATTCCAATCGCCATTAATTGCATCGCAAATTTGTTTCATTTCATTCATAAAAGAAATTTTTGTTGCAAAAAAACAATTAGCCATGTATTTGATTAATTGTGCGGTTCCAAAATCAGTTTTAATAATTGGAACATATGGAAATCTATTTCTATATAGTTTTTCTACTGTTTCTAAAGCATGAATTTTATTGCTACCTAATACGATTCTTGAAGTATTAATAAAATCTAACCTGGCTCTTCTTTCTGTTAAAAATTCAGGATTAAAAACAAAATTCATATTCAAATACTTATTAGCCAGTTTTTCAGAAGTTCCTGGCACAACTGTTGATTTTATTACTATAGTTTTCTGGTCGATGTCATTATGTTGAGAAAGTTCTTCTACAACTGACTCGACGATGGAAAGATCGCATTCACCTGATTCAAACATAGGCGTTGGTACGCAAATAAATATGATATCTGAATTTTTGACTAATTCTTTCATAGAATGTGTTGATCTTTTTGGGTCTTTGTCATAAACTAATATGTCATCAGTATGTAGTATAAAACCGTGAACAATTGCCTGCCCTACAAAACCATTTCCAATTATTCCTATTTTCATATTTTTAATTCCTTATATTCTTTTGTTTTTGTTTTATTTGTATTGTGCATTCTATAACGATAAAAAGGTATGTTTAAGTGATGAATATTATAATAGGATCCTAAGCGCTTGCGAAGTTCTTCTTCCTCTCTATGCCTAAAACTATCATTATAGGCTCCTAATTCAATTAGCAGATCTTTTCTATACATTATACCACAAGAAATATTATCAATTGAAGCATATTTTCTTTCAATTACGTTTTCATAATTGTCAACTAATTCATAATCACAAGAAACACAAAAAGCATCATGATTAGACTCAAGATATTTTTTCATAAAATAACACATTTCTGAACTTACATAATCATCTGAATCGACTCTGATTACAAATTGTCCTAACGCCTTTTTAATTCCTAGATTTGCAGCGGTTGCTACTCCTCCGTTTTTATCAAGTTTGTAAATTTTAATTTTTTCTTTAAATATTTCTAATTTTTTTAAAGAATCATCAGTAGAACAATCGTCGACAACTATTACTTCATGATTGACATTCTTTTGATTAATGCAACTTCTAACAGCCCTTTGAATATATTTGCTATAATTATAATTTGTAATAATAATTGATACATCAGGACAATTCATATCTAATCTCCTCGCTTATGTAATTTTCTAAATTTTTAACATTGTTTAAAAAATTACTTTTGTTACTTTTAATTTCTTTGTTTTCGTATATTTTTTTAAACGCAAGTTTAGTATTTTTCCTTTTTTTAATTTTAAACTCTGATAATCTTTCGCTATCATCATGCAAAATGCTGTATTGTAAAGCACAATCAGCTGTATATGGATTAATTTCTCTAAGGCCTGACAGTTTTAATCTATGAAATAGATCGTCATCATCTCCACCATAAGACACATCAGATTCATCAAAACCACCAACATTTAAATAATCTTTTTTTCCGACTATTAAATTGCCATAGTTTACTAATTTGTCTATTCTTGTACTGTGTGACGCACGTGTTTCTTGTATTCTATTTGTTGCAAAGCTAACATTTTCTTCAATAAATGAAGTCCATTTTTTTAAATAGCTCATTCCTAGCATAGTATCAACATCATTAAAAATTAAATATTTTGAACTTTTACTAGTATGTTTTACCCCTAAATTTTTAGATTCCCTTGGGTTGAAAAAAGTATTTTTAGAATATACTATTTCTTTTATTATTTTCAGTCTAGGTGAAAAAATACTTTTATTTTTATTAATAGTAGCAATTAAATGATCAGAAAAATTATCTTCAGAGTTAAAATTAACATAAATTAATTCATAATCAATCCCTGTTTGTGTCACATTAAAAGGAAAAGTTTGCATAAAATGTGATAATCTATTTTTAACTGTTACGATTAAAGAGCATTTAACTAATTGCTTCACAATATTGCCTTAATTTTTCTAATTCTTTCCAATTCATTGAACAAATATGTGCAGATTCTGTTTCCTTTTGTAAGCTTTTGTCAATTGTAAAATGCTTTTCTATGACTTTAGCCCCTCTATTAATTGCTTCTTTGCATGAATCAATACCTATTGTATGATCACTATATCCTGTTAGTTTATTTTTTCCAAAACCTACAGGCATTAAATCAATTGCTTCCTTGTAGTAGTGAGGATATTTTGATACGCAATGCAAAAACTCTACATTATTATAATTCTGGAATGGTAAATTACTTTTGTCTTTCCAGTGACCTAGCGATGCATAAGTCTTAATACCTGTTTTTATCATTTTTTCAGAAAAATCAATATCAGTTAGTGTTGAGCTGGCGATTTTATTAATTTTTAAATTATGATCAACTATCCATTTAAAATATTTTTCTTGAAAACAAGAAGCAAAAAAATCAATATTTAAATTATTACAATAATTCAAAAGATGAGTAAACTGGTCTTTTGAAAAGTTTAAATATTCCCATTTCTTTCTATTGTTTCCAGGCATCATATATGTGTCGTAAAGTTGAATTTTAACAGCGTTAGCCCCTGAAAATTTACTTTGAAGTATCATTTGCTCTATTCTTTGAATAGAGCCTCCCCACTGACCACATAACTCACTTATAATATAAACCATAACTTCCTCTTTTAGTTTATATTATATTATAATATTAAATTTTGTACAAAACTATTTTTTTAGTAATAAGCTTTCTACATGCTTGACATCTTCAATAGTATGCACATCAAATAAATCTGTTATAACTACCCCAAAATTTGTACTTAAATCTTTTTGAAAAACGTAATTACTGCGAAAAACTCTTATTGCTGCATCTTGCATAAGATTTTTATCAACACTAACTATTTCATCTCTATCATAAGTCAATAATGCATTAATGCATTTATCTATTTCTTTGTTTGTTATTGTAGGAGAGTTTGCCTGAAGCGATAAAATTATATCAGGTACAATATTTTTCTTTTTAATAATAAAATCTGCAGCTTCTCTAATTGCTGCTTGTTTATAAGATTCGCTATTTGCATTTATCTTTGATCTGTTATGAATATTTGTATTTAATTCCAATGCTATTTTTTTAATTTTTTGACAGTCTGTCGAAACCCAAATTTCAATATCATAAGAAGATTTTTTACATGCATCAATTGTATATTGAATCATAGGTTTTCCTAATACTGGGTATATGTTCTTTTTTTTGAGCCTTGTAGATCCACCTCTAGCTGGGATTATTGCAACAATTTTTTTAATTTTTTTCATGAAAATTCCTTAATTATTTTATCAACACACGTAAATCTTTGAAATAGATATTTATCTTTTGCTTTTTTAAATTCATTATTAAAATTATTTTTTTCAATATACAGTATAGATTTTTCAATATCGTTTTTAGAAAAATCGGTTTTATAATTTTGACAAAAATTAAAATCATATAATTCACTAAGCGGTTTTTCAAAAGGTTTGATGTCAAAATTTATAACAGGTTTTTCTAGCATTATTGATTCTTTTATAGCTGTTGAACTAAAGTTAACGATCAGATCAGATGCTTCTATTAATTCCATAGTTGTATGAGGGAACCAAGATATATCTTCAAAATAAGCATCTCCTCTAAGATTGTTTTTTGCAGGATCTTTACCTCTAGATTTGACAATAATAAAATAACCCATCTTTTTTAGATAGTCATAAATTAAATTTAAGTTAATCTTATTAACGTCTCTATTTCTTGGATATATTATTAAAGCTTTTTTTTGATTGTTGACTAAATTGTATTTTTCTAAAACTTCTTTTTTGAAAATTTTAATATCATACTTGGGAGATCCAAAATATAAATTTTTATTTGTATGAGTATTGTATTTGTTTGCAAAATATAAGCTAGGAAAAATTACATTATCAACATTGTCAATATAATTTTTATAGCTTAAACTAAAATCTGTCATGTAGGTTATTGAAACACGTGTTTCATTTTTGCTTTTTAGTATTTTATCATCATCGCCTTCTATCTGAAAGGTAACTCCGGAAAAATTTTTATCAAAAGTCAACTCTACATTATTATCGGAAGCATATTTTTTAATAAAATTTATATGCCTAGGTACTGAATTGTATTTTCCGTTATATCTGGAAAGATATATTCTATTTTTAATGTTTTTACTATTTGCCTTTGATATGATTGGTGAAAAATATCTTAAGTGAGTCATTGCAGGTAAAATATAATTATAAATCATTTTTTTCTAAAATTAACCCTATGTATAATTGTGGAAATTCAGGCCAAAGAAATAAAGTTTCCAAGTTTTTTATTCTTAATTTTTCTTCAATAATATCTTTTTCTGATAATACTACATCTACCTCTTTGTAAATTTCAGACTTAACATCATGATAGTTAAATTTTTTACACTCATTAGTAAAATTTTTAAAATTTTCTGACTTTATCACATCTTCATCAATAAATGTCGACCAAAGATGATTATTAGAATTGTAAGCATATTCATGTTCTTCATCTTTTTTCCACCCTATTTTAAAATTTTTAAATCTCCAGTGATCACCTAATCCCCAGTCAATTAGTATTATACCTTCTTTATTAAGAAGCCTATTGAATTCTTTTAACATTTGTTTTGGATGTTTTGAAAAATATGCAACTCTTGTACAAACTATTAAATCATATTTTTTATTGCTATTATATGGAAATGTGTTAATATTCCAATTGCCTAATTCTAAATCAAAATATTCTTTTTCTTCTGCATCAAACCAGTCAGTAAATACTGAGCTTTCTTTGTTTCCAAAAAATGCTATACGCTTATAAGATTTTTTATAGTTAATTAGTTTTGCGTAAAAATTAAACACATAAGGATCAGATTTTCCCACTTTATTTTGCCTCATTTAATATTTTTTGACATAAAAGCAACCAATCTTGTGTCATTATTTTTCCTGGTTTGTGATAATTATTTTGATGTTTTGTAGTGCCTCTACCTTGATGCATAAAAATAACTTCATAATCATCATTTACACACCTGTCTATTCCGCAATTTTCACCTAATGATCGATATGGCTCATTAATTTTACTACATAAAGTTTTATCATTGTAAGTATTTTTAAATAGATATTCTTTAAGATTGTTTTCTCTAACGTATAAGGTTAGTTTGTCAGCTGTGTCTATTTTAGGTAATTCAGGTAATAATGATATTTTTTTAAATATTTCTGTTTTACATAACAATCCAGAACAGTGCAATGCTTTTACACGATTTGTATTTGAATCTTCACAAACACCTGCTAAATCTGTTTTATTTTTAATTAGTTTTTCAAGTTCATTAAAAAATTTTTGACTAGTTACGCAAACGTCATTATGACATGTAAAAACATATTCTGTTTTTATTTTATCTTTAGCATATTCCAGTCCTTCTCCGTGAGCATGAGAAAATTTAGAAATTGTTTCATTATTAAAAATCTCTATTTGAATATCTTTTCCTAAATAATTTCTAAGGTTTTCTAAGTGTTGATTTAAATTAAAATCAGAATTTTCAATTATTATGTAATTTATATTAAAATTTTCTGTTTTAAATTTTTCAAAACTTAATATTGCAATTTCAGTTAGTACAGGCGTTTTACAATCTACAAAATATACTGTTAGGTTTAAATTATTCTGTTTCATTTTTTAACCTTCCTTGTGATCTTAGTACTCTCATTTCCTCTATTGAGGAATCTGTTTTGTCTCCCGGTCGTTTTTTGTACCTTGTTGACTTGTATGATAAATTTAAATTTTCTTTTTTATTAAAAGTATAATAATAAGTTGCAAGAGAATATCTAGATACATTTTCAGGGCATTCTAAAGGATCGGGGTGGCCATGAAATGAGTCAGAATCTACAGAAAAAATAACCGTCCTATTGTAAAATGGTGCAATACTTTTAACACAATGAGTCATATTTTTATTCCAAAATTCTGTGCTTCCTTTGTATTCTTCTTTCCAGTCTAAATTTAAATAAGTTATCATATTTAATTTTCTTTTCCACCCGGTTATTTTATGAAAATTAAAATCTTCATGAATATCTAATTTTCCACCTTTTTTAATCTTATGAATTCCTCCGCCATAAAGACTAGGATCTGATATTATGTCTTTTATATCCGTTAGTTCTTCTAGTTTTTTTACAAAATAATTGGAATTTACACTATCAAAATATCTTTTTAATTCTACAGGCATTTTTTGATAATTATTAAATGCAAACTTTTTTTCAAAAACATTATTATATTTCCACCAAGATTCTTTATTGCATTCTAATACAGACTTTAAAACTTTTTTTAAAAAATCATCATTAAATAGATTTTCAATTACAATATGCGGGAATGGCAATTCAAATAAATATTTTTCTGATTTCAATTCTGAAAGTGCACTTTTATTAAATATTTTATTCATAGCATTTCCTTTAAAAAGCAAAACTTAAAATTGCTTTCATTAGATTTTAAAAAGTTAATTAAATTATCAGCTTTTTCTGCAGAAAAATAATTTTTATCCCATTCACATGCATGATAAACAATCTCAGTTTTCTCAAACAATTTAAGTGGATCAAAAGGAGGATTGCAATTATAGTATACTACATCTTTTTTATTTTTATTAATACCAGAATAAGTTTTTTGAGCATATTCTTTAGGCGAAAGCGCTAAAACTTCAAAGCCTAAATCTCTTGCAGCATTAATTGCTTCTCCAGACATTCTCCAAGCTGGTGGTCGAAAGATCTTTTTAAATTTTTTTTGAAGATTTGCCAACTTAACAACTTCAAACATTGCATTTAAAACTTTAACAGCTTGATCATAGTTCAAATATTGAAATTCATCGTTATCAGATTTCCCCGGTATTCCATGATAAAAACCATGATAACAAATTTCAAAATTATTTTCTGGTAATTCATTAATCGTTTTGCAAAAATCAGGAAATAAATTTATTTGAAGCGGTCTGCTTGTTGCAATGCCCTGCTTTATAGTCCTCCAATAAGAAATAGGAACAAATAAGGTAAATTTAGCATCAGGAAATTCTTTGATAATCTTATTGCAATTCTCTAAGACTTTAGTTGAAGAATACGGATGAGGAGATACGTCATCGATGCTGATATTGATTAAGTTTTGCATATTATTTTCTCATATTCTTTTACGACGTCTATTATTGTTCTTTCATACTTTTTAAATTTAAAACTTTTAAATTTATTTTTAATTTGCAGCAATTCTTCTTTTTTTGAATATTCTATTCCGTAATCTTTACAATATTCGTTAATACTACCTCCGTTTACTCTATAGAATATAGGTAAACCAACTGCCATTGCTTCTAAAACATGATTAGCTCCTGCTTCTTCAAGTGAAGACGTTAAGTATATGTCATGATTAGGGAGCTCTAAGGATAACTCAGCTTCTGTCATTGGCTTGACTAAATTAATACCTTCATGAGAAAATTTGTCATTATATCTACCAATAAATGTAAATTCGACGTTTTTAATTTCTCCTGACGCTATTTTTGAACCTAAATACTCATAAAAATCATATCCTTTTTTTTCATTAGTCGACCAATGATGGGTAACAATTTTTAATCGATTTTTATTTTTATTAACAACTTTTTTATTTGAATAAAATATTTTTAAAGGTCCGTTTTGAATAACAGAAAAATTATTCTTAGTGTAGTTAACTTTTTCTTTAGCCCATAAACTAGGAAATATAACGTGATCTGAGTGCATGGAAGAAGCTTTGACAAGCTGAGCTAATTCAGGTTTTGAGTGAGTACCGACGTCGCCGATTCTTTGAATTATTTTTGTACCAAACTTTTTTTTATGATTTAAGAAATGTTGATACCAAATACCTTCATTGTTTGGCCTAGGGTCAAAACAAAAAATAACATCAATATCATTTGTCAAAATATATGTTATTTCATGACCTAAACGATTTAAATAATCTGCTAAGCTACTTACAAATTTGTTACCTCCTCCCCACGGACCTTTAATAGGTTTTCTGTTTATATAAACTTTCAAGTAGTCACCTTTAAGTCAAAGAGTTTCTTTGCCAAATTCTTGTTACACTAGGATTACTTTTCGACTCTTCCGGTGTAGGGTGCATTAAATTATAATATTCATGTACAACTTCATAATATTTATCTCTTTCGTTTCTTGCTGATATTAAATCCGGACCATCATCTTCATCTTCATCAACTTCATGCTTGATAAAATTTTCAATATAAATAGCACCTGGATTCATAGATTTTCTAATATTTTCTATAACATCTACTGGGCTTGGAACGTGCTCAAGAACTTCAAAACAAAAAAGTGCATCTATCTTTTTGTCAAACACAGGTAATCTATCTGGTTTAACAATTTGAAAATCTAAATCAACTTTGTGAAATCCTTTTTCTTTTTTAATACAATTAAGGCGATATTTAGCAAAATTAAGATGTTCACAATCAACATCTACTATTGTTATTTTCATCTCAAAATTACTAACATCTCCTTGAATATATTTTAAGAAAGAAGTTACAAAAGGTGCGACGCCGGCGCCGTATTCGCATATGTGTGATCCATTCTTAATAATATTATTTTCAAGCAAAAACTTAAAATAAGCAATATGCAATTTCTCCATAGTGCTATGCCTTACACATTGCCTAAAAGCACTCCATGCTCCTTGATCTTTGTAAAAATCAAAAACTTGTTGAGTTGTTTTTCTTTCTTTTTCATCCCAAATATCTTCAAAAGTTTTTCCTGAAACTGGCTTGCAAGTAGGTGACCCGGGTAAGCTAGGTTTTCTACCATCACTTCTTGTACCCAACTCTAAAGCTTCTTTGGGGGTGACATTATAGTAATCACATAAGTGCGTGTGCCATTCAAACATTATTTTCCTCCTTTTAATCTTTCAATGTCTTTCTCGACCATTATCTTGACTAATTCTTGAAAACTAGTCTTTGGTTTCCATTTTAAAATTTTATATGCTTTTGATGAATCGCCAAGTAACACGTCAACTTCAGCCGGCCTCATAAACCTAGAATCTTGCTTTACATAAGGTTTCCAATTTTTAATTCCTATTTGCTTAAATGCAAGGTTTAAAAACTCTTTGATCGAATGTGTAGACCCAGAGGCAACGACATAATCATCTGGTTTGCTTTGCTGAAGCATGAGCCACATAGCTTCAACATAGTCAGGAGCATATCCCCAATCTCTTTTTGCATCTAAATTACCTAAAGTAATATGGTTAGAAAGGCCGAGATGAATTTTTGCTACTCCGTCTGTTATTTTTCTTGTTACAAATTCCAAACCTCTTCGTTCAGATTCATGATTAAACAGTATTCCAGAACAATTAAACATTCCGTAAGATTCTCTGTAATTCTTTGTTATCCAGTGTGCGTATAGTTTAGACACACCGTAAGGGCTTCTAGGATAGAACGGTGTAGTTTCTTTTGCAGGATTCTCTACCATTCTTCCGAACATTTCTGAGGAGCTGGCTTGATAAAATTTAATTTTCTTACCATACTCTCTAATCGCCTCTAACATTCTTAAAGCTCCTAATCCAGTGACGTCTGAAGTTTGTTCGGGTGTATTCCAGCTTTCCCCAACAAAAGATTGAGCAGCTAAATTATAAACTTCATCAGGATTAGCCTGTTTCAATGCACGCATTAGAGAGTTTTGGTCTGTTAAATCACCTGTCAAAAATGTTATTTTTCCTTCTAAGTGTTTAGTGTTTGTTCTGTTTTTAACAGAAGATCTTCTCTCTAATCCGTAAACTTGATATCCTTTTGACAACAGTAAATCAGCTAAATGAGAACCGTCCATTCCATTAATACCTGTTATAAGTGCACTTTTCATTTAATCTCCTCAAATAATTTAATAAATTTTTCTCCGTGGACAGACAATTTAAAATTTAAAACTTTTTCATAATTAGCCTGTACATCTTTTTGTGTTGGGACGTAAAAATCTTTACTTAAGTTTAAAATACATTTTTGTGTCAGTATACTTGAAGATATTCCTACATCTGTTGAAATGATTGGTATTTTCATTGCAGATGCTTC
>Ga0181585_10003936_pt1 | contig 12959 bp, 9 predicted proteins | sample 071ome_29_FD_132469 | JGI IMG/M metagenome (GOLD analysis project Ga0181585, IMG submission 132469) | Coastal salt marsh microbial communities from the Groves Creek Marsh, Skidaway Island, Georgia - 071407BT metaG (megahit assembly) | ecosystem: Environmental > Aquatic > Marine > Intertidal zone... | reverse complement strand
CTGGAAACCCGGTCGTGACTCTGCCGCTTAATTAGCGGTAAGTCGTTGTAACTAAGTCAGTTACGTAGCATTCGAAAATGGTGGGCGCGGCTGGGATTGAACCAGCGACCCCTGCCGTGTGAAGGCAGTGCTCTCCCGCTGAGCTACGCGCCCGTCCCGTTCGGGAACGCGGACCTATAGGGCGGGCGGTTCGCCGGTGTCAAGCTGGTGCGTTGCGCCGGTGCGGAAGGCCCTTGAAATTGCCACGATTGCCGGTGACATAGTCCTGCCATTTCCATTAGCCGGGAGCCGGACCATGAAAGCCGGTGCGTTCGCGCTGTCACTCGGGGGTGTGCTGGCCGTGTGCCTGCTACCCGCGGGAGGTGTTGGCGCTGAGTCTGCGCGGGTCGAACAGACCGCTGCGGCGACGGCACCCGCCGTGGCGCCATCGCATCCGCGCGGTTTCTCTCTGACATACGACGTCTATACCGGCGGGTTCCGGGCGCTGCGGCTGGACTTCGATGTGGACCTCAATGGGCACCGGGATGGTGCGGCTCTTAACGCCGACTACGCAACCAGCGTGCGCATGGAGACCTCGGGCATCATCGGGTTCATGTTCGGCTGGCGGTTCGACGCCAGCAGCCGGGGCGCGTGGCGCAGCGGGGATATCGTGCCGGTGCGCTACCACACAGCGAATGTTTGGAAGGGCAACGAACGCACGGTCACCATCGAGTATGAGGACGGCATCGCCGCGAAGGTCCGCGCCCGGCCGCCCTACAGCGACGAGGACCGCAAAAAGGTCGCGCCCGAGATGATCCCCGGTGCGGTCGATCCGACGAGCGCGGTGACGGCGCTGGTGCTGACCAGCGCGCTGGAGGGCGAATGCCGCCCCACCACCGCGATCTATGACGGCCGCCGCCGGTACAACGCCAATCTGCAGGTGCTCGAGCCGCGCGACCTGAAGCCCAGCTCCCAGGCCCCGTTCGCCGGGCAGGCCGAGGGCTGCAAGCTGACCTTCGAGCGGATCGCCGGGTTCCGGCCCGACCGGAAACGCATGCAGGACCTGGAGGTCGATGTGTGGATGGCCGATGTGGGTGCGGCCCCGGGTGCAACGCCCGGACGGGTGCCGGTCCGTCTGGAACTGTTCACGCCGTGGGGCAACGGCTTCGCGCATCTGGTCCGCGCGCGCGACGGCGACGGTACGCTGGTCTTCGGCGAGGCCGGAGGCGATTGAAACTCCGGGGATACGGGGCTTCCCGCGCCGTAACAATCGGGAACAATTCGTGACTTGGAGCGATTCCGCCCCATGTGCAATTTTCCGCGAATCGCCCGGAAAGAATTCCACCTGTACCACCGCTGATTCTCGACCATGACCGACACGCCGATCGCCGTAGTGATCCTCGCCGCCGGCAAGGGAACCCGGATGAAGTCCGCGTTGCCCAAGGTGATGCATGCCGTCGCCGGCCGCCCGATGATCGCGCACCTGCTCGACACCGTGTCGGAACTGGCGCCGCAGAAGGTGGTCGTGGTGGTGGGTCCGGACATGGATTCCGTCACCGAGGCGGTCGCGCCGCACCCGACCTGCGTTCAGGAAACCCGGGACGGCACCGGCGGCGCGGTCAACGCCGCACGCGGCGAACTCGAAGGCTTCACCGGCACCGTCCTGGTGCTCTATGGCGATACGCCGCTGGTGCGCGCGGAGACCATGCACGCCGCGGCTGCGGCCTGTGCGCCCGAAGGAGGAGGGGCGGCAGTCTCCGTCCTCGGCTTCCGCCCGGCGCATTTCCACCAGTACGGCCGCCTCATCACCAGCGCCGACGGCGCGCTGGAGGCCATCGTCGAGGCGAAGGACGCCTCGCCGGAAGAGCTTGAAGTCAACCTGTGCAACTCCGGCGTGATGGCGTTCGACGGGCGGCACCTGCCGGGCCTGCTTGACCGGCTGGATACCAACAACGCCAAGGGCGAGTACTACCTGACCGACACGGTCGCGCTGGCGCGCGGCGACGGGCTGTCGGCGGCGGTCGTGGAGGGCGAGGAGGACGAGCTGCTGGGCGTCAATTCCCGCGCCGACCTCGCAGTGGCAGAAGCTGTCGTGCAGGGTGAGTTGCGCGCGCGGGCCATGGATGGCGGTACCACACTCGTCGATCCCGGCACGGTCTGGTTCCATCACGACACGCAGCTTGGACAGGACGTTGTGGTAGGACCCAATGTTGTCTTCGGGCCGGGCGTCACCGTCGCCGACAATGTGGAAATCCGCGCCTTCTGCCATCTGGAGGGCGCGACTGTCGAAAGCGGCGCGATCATCGGACCCTATGCGCGGCTGCGCCCCGGCGCGCTGGTGGGCCGCGCGGCCCATGTCGGCAATTTCGTTGAGATCAAGAACGCCAGTCTCGGCCCCGGCGCGAAGGCCAACCACCTGACCTATATCGGCGATGCGGATGTGGGCGCGAAGTCCAACATCGGCGCGGGCACCATCACCTGCAATTACGACGGCTTCGGCAAGTACCGCACGGTGATCGGGGAAGGCGCGTTTATCGGCTCGAACTCGGCGCTGGTCGCGCCCGTCACCATCGGCGACGGGGCCATCGTGGCAGCGGGCAGCACAATCTCCCGCGATGTGGAGGCCGACGCGCTGTCCATTGAGCGTGCGCCCCAGGACGACAAGCCCGGCTGGGCCGCGAAGTTCCGCAAGCTGAAGTCGAAGGGTTAGGCCATGTGCGGGATCATCGGCATTCTGGGCGCGGACGATGCCGCGCCGCGCCTGCTGGAAGGGCTGAAGCGGCTGGAATACCGGGGCTACGACTCCGCCGGGATCGCGACCATCGTCAACGGCTCCATCGGCCGCCGCCGGGCCGAGGGCAAGCTGGAAAACCTCGCGAAGCTGCTCGACGCTGACCCGCTGACGGGCGATGTCGGCATCGGCCACACCCGCTGGGCGACCCATGGCGTCCCGAACGAGCATAACGCGCACCCGCATGCCACGTCCCGCGTGGCCGTGGTGCACAACGGCATCATCGAGAACTTTCAGGAACTGCGCGCCGAGCTGGTCGAGGCCGGCCACAACTTCGAAAGCGACACCGACACGGAAGCCGTCGCGGTCCTGATCAGCCGGGAGCTGGAAGGCGGCGCGTCGCCGCGCGAGGCCGTCGCCGCGGCCCTGCCGCGCCTTCAGGGCGCCTTCGCGCTGGCCATCGTCTTCGCGGGCGAGCACGACCTGATGATCGGTGCGCGGCGCGGCAGCCCTCTGGCCATCGGTTATGGCGAGGGGGAAATGTTTCTCGGCTCCGATGCGTTGGCCCTGGCGCCGCTGACCAAGCGCATCAGTTATCTGGAAGAGGGCGACTGGGCCGTCATCACCCGGGACGGGGCCGAGGTTTTCGACGAGGACGGCAACGCCGTTACCCGCGCCGTGCGCGAGACGGAGCTGTCCGGCGCGCTGATCGGCAAGGGCAATTACGACCACTTCATGCAGAAGGAAATCTTCGAGCAGCCCGCGGTGGTCGGCGACACGCTGCAGTCCTTCATCAACGCGACGACGCGCGAGATCAGCCTGCCGGACCTGCCGTTCGATTTCGCCGATATCCCCCGCTTCACCATCGTCGCCTGCGGCACCGCATGCTACGCGGGCTGGGTTGCGAAATACTGGCTGGAGACGGTGGCCCGCATCCCGGTCGAGATCGACGTGGCCTCCGAGTTCCGCTACCGCGAGGCGCCGCTGCCCGAGGGTGGGGTGGCGCTGTTCGTCAGCCAGTCGGGCGAGACCGCCGACACGCTGGCGGCGTTGCGCCACTGCCACGCACACAAGCAGCACATCGTCTCGGTCGTGAATGTGGGCGAAAGCTCCATCGCGCGGGAATCCGACGTGGTCTTGCCGACGCTGGCCGGGCCCGAGATCGGCGTTGCCTCCACCAAGGCGTTTACGACCCAGCTCGGCGTGCTGGCCTGCTTCGCCATCGCCGCGGCCAAGGCGCGCGGGACAATCGATGCGGCGCGCGCGGCGGAACTGGCCGGTGCGCTGACCGAGGTGCCCTCGCGCATGACCGAGGTGTTGAACCATGACGACGCATTGCGCGAGATCGCGCGTGACGTCGCCAAGGCGCGCGACGTGCTCTATCTGGGGCGCGGCACGGCCTTCCCGCTGGCCATGGAAGGCGCGCTGAAGCTCAAGGAAATCTCCTACATCCACGCTGAAGGCTATGCCGCCGGCGAGATGAAGCACGGCCCGATCGCGCTCATCGACCAGGAGGTGCCGGTCATCGTGCTGGCGCCGGGCGACAACCTGTTCGACAAGACCCTGTCGAATGTGGAGGAGGTGATCGCGCGTGGCGGCAAGGTGGTCTTCATGTCCGACCGCGCCGGGCTGAAGCGCCTGTCCGACAAGGCCTTCGCGGCGGTCGAGATGCCCGACGTGGATCCCTTCGTCGCGCCGCTTCTGTATTCGATCCCGATCCAGCTGCTTGCCTATCACACGGCCGTCGCCAAGGGCACGGATGTGGACCAGCCGCGCAACCTCGCCAAGAGCGTGACGGTCGAATAGCCTGTATCGCGCGCGTCTGAGGCGCGTGCGGTCCAAAAACATCGAACTTTCCATATATCGGTCGGGAATCTCCGTTACACTGGCCGCTTCGAAAATCAGTTTACGCGTAACAGGGGGCGCCGGTCGGCGTTTTGGGGGCTATGACAAAAGCATCGGATCTGTTCATCCAGTGTCTGGAAGAGGAAGGCTGCGAGTACATTTTCGGGATTCCGGGTGAGGAAAACCTGGATTTCCTGGACTCGCTGTCCCGCTCGAAGAAGATCAAGCTGGTGCTGACGCGCCATGAGCAGGGCGCGGGCTTCATGGCCTCGGTCTATGGCCGCCTGACCGGGAAAACCGGCGTATGCCTGTCCACGCTGGGGCCGGGCGCGACGAACTTCACCACCGCGGCGGCCTACGCCCAGCTGGGCGGCATGCCGATGATGATGATCACCGGCCAGAAGCCGGTGAAAAGCTCCAAGCAGGGCCGGTTCCAGATCCTCGACGTCGTGGACATGATGGGCCCGATCACCAAATACGCGACCCAGATCGTCGCCGGGGACAATATTCCCAGCCGCGTGCGAGAGGCCTACCGTATCGCCGAGGAGGAAAAGCCCGGCGCGGTCCATATCGAGCTGCCCGAGGACATTGCGGATGAGGAAACCGACGCGACTCCGCTAAAGGCATCCTCCGTGCGCCGCCCGACCGCGGAAGAGAAGTCGATCTATCGCGCGCTGGAGAAAATCCACGCGGCCAAGTCCCCGATCCTGGTGATCGGCGCGGGCGGCAACCGCAAGATGACCTCCAAGATGCTGTCGGTGTTCATCGAGAAGACCGGCATTCCCTTCGTGACCACCCAGCTCGGCAAGGGCGTGGTTGATGAAGACCATCCGCTGTTCATGGGCTGTGCGGCGCTGTCCGCCGGGGACTATGTCCACCGGGCCATCGAGGCTGCGGACCTGATCATCAATGTCGGTCACGACGTGATCGAGAAGCCACCCTTCTTCATGGAACAGGGTGGCACAGAGGTGATTCATGTCTCCTACAACACGGCCGAGGTGGACCCGGTCTATTTCCCGCAGGTTGAGGTCGTGGGCGATATCGGCAACGCCATCTGGCAACTGAAGAACGGCGTGAAGAAGAAGGAAGAAGCCGGCTGGGACTTCTCGCGGATGATGGAGGTGAAGGCCCACGGGGACGCGCAGCTCGCCGAGGGCAAGGATGACACGCGCTTCCCGATCTATCCGCAGCACCTCGTCGGCAAGATCCGTGCGGCGATGCCGAAGGACGGGATCATCTGTCTCGACAACGGTGTCTATAAAATCTGGTTCGCCCGGAATTACCCGGCGCACGAGCCTAACACGGTGCTGCTCGACAACGCGCTGGCGACCATGGGGGCGGGCCTGCCCTCGGCCATGGCAGCGCGGCTGGTGCACCCGAACCGCAAGATCATGGCGATCTGCGGCGACGGCGGCTTTATGATGAACAGCCAGGAGTTGGAGACGGCGGTCCGCCTGAAGATGAACATCGCGGTGCTGATCCTGAACGACAGCTCCTACGGCATGATCCGCTGGAAGCAGGCTAATATGGGCTTCTCCGACTGGGGCCTCGAATACGGCAACCCGGACTTCGTGAAGTACGCGGAGAGCTATGGCGCGATCGGCCACCGGGTCGGTTCAGCCGAGGAACTGCCCGGCATCCTGGAGACGGCGCTGACGGAGCCCGGTGTTCACCTGATCGATTGCCCGGTGGACTATTCCGAGAACGACCAGATCCTGAACATCGACATCAAGAAGCGGTCAGCCGAAATCTGACCGCCGGAAGGGGGCGTGGCGAACCGGCTGCGCCCCTTCGAGGTTTCAGAATGACGGCCCATCCGAGCAAGGGAGCATCGCGGCCACATGGATAAATATCCCTACTACCTGAACAACGAGCCGGTCTTTGCGAACGAGGACCTGAAGGTCACGGACAAGTACACCGGCGAGGTGGCGGCGGTCTGCGCGCTGGCCGACTACGACGCGATCGACAAGGGGATCGCGGGCGCGGTCGAGGCCACGGAAGCGATGGCGAAGATGCCGTCCTTCGAGAAGCAGAAGGTTCTGGAGCATTGCGTGGCCCGGTTCCGCGAGCGCTTCGACGAACTGGCCGAGGCGCTGTGCGTGGAGGCCGGCAAGCCGATCAACGACGCGGAAGGCGAGGCCACCCGCCTGATCGACACCTTCAAGATCGCGGCGGAAGAATCCACCCGCATGCACGGCGAATTGCAGGCGCTGGATATCTCGCCCCGCGCCAAGGGCTACCGGGGCATGTGGAAGCGCGTGCCCATCGGCCCGTGCTCGTTCATCTCGCCATTCAACTTCCCGCTGAACCTGGCGGCCCACAAGATCGCCCCGGCGTTGGCCGTGGGCTGTCCCTTCGTGATGAAGCCCGCTTCGCGAACGCCACTGGGCGCGCTGATCATGGGCGAGGTGCTGGCCGAGACCGATCTGCCCAAGGGCGCGTTCTCGATCCTGCCGTGCTCGCGCGACGGGGCCGACCTGTTCACGGTCGATGAGCGCCTGAAGCTGCTGTCCTTCACCGGTTCGCCCGCCGTGGGCTGGGACCTGAAGGCGCGCTGCGGCAAGAAGAAGATCGTGCTGGAACTGGGCGGCAACGCTGCCGTCGTCGTGGACAGCGACACCCGTAATCTGGAAGACGCGGTGACCCGCATCATCTTCGGCGCGTTCTACCAGTCGGGTCAGTCCTGCATCGGCGTGCAGCGCATCCTGATCCATGAGGACATCTACGACACCTTCCGCGACCTGCTGGTGGAGAAGACTTCCAAGCTGGTGTCAGGCAACCCGAAGGACCGCAATGTGTTCATCGGCCCGATGATCTCCGAGAAGGAGGCCGAGCGCCTCCACATGTGGATCGAGGAGGCCGTGGCGGCGGGCGGCAAGCTGCTGTGCGGCGGCACACGCGAGGGCGCGATGCTGGAAGCCACGCTGCTGGAGGACGTGCCCGACGATGAGAAGATCTGCGTCGAGGAGGCCTTCGGTCCGGCGGCGGTGCTGTCGAAGTTCTCCGACTGGGACGAGGCCATCCGCATGGTCAACGATTCCAAGTTCGGCCTGCAGGCGGGCATCTTCACCCGCGACTACTACAAGGTGCAGCAGGCCTGGGACGAGATGGACGTGGGCGGCGTGGTGCTGGGCGACGTGCCGAGCTACCGGGTCGATAACATGCCCTATGGCGGCGTGAAGGATTCCGGCATCGGCCGCGAAGGCATCCTGTTCGCGATGGAAGACATGACCGAGATCCGCAACCTGGTGATCCGCCAGGTCCCGGATTGATCGTGGCGCTGGGGGCTAGTGCCCCCAGACGATCATCACGAACAGGATCAGCCCCAGATAGCTGATGAACATCCGGTGGATCAGCACATCGGGGATGCGGTGGGATATCTTCACACCGCCCGGTGAGCCGAAGATCGCGCCGACGGCCAGGCCCGCAAAGGCGGGGCCGTAGAGATAGCCGAAGGCGAGGTCCGGCAGGCCCGTCTCGTCGAAGCCGCCATAGATGTAGCCGCCCGCCGAGGCGAGGCCGACCATCGCGGCCAGCGCCGAACAGCTCGCGGCCACCATGGGCATGGAATAGCGGTGACGCCGAAGATACGGGCCAATCACCATCGCAGGCCCGGGGCCCAGCAACGAGCCGGTGATCCCCGTCAGAGTGCCGTGAAACCACAGGCCCGGTCCGCGCACGTTGTGGAGGTCGCCGCCGGCAGCCACCGTCTCGTGGCCCTTGTAGAAAATGCCCCGCAGGATTGCGACGCCGATAAAGCCCATGAAGATGATCTTCAGGACATCGCCGGGAAGGTGGTCACCGAAGATCGAGCCGGCGACGGCGCCGATCACGACGAACGGCACGAAGCGCAGGGTGACGGGCAGTTGCAGGTCGCCCGTCCGGTAGCGCAGCGCCGCGACATAGGCCGAGGTCGCGGCCATCACGCCCAATGCCGTTCCGGCGGATAAGTGCATCACGTGTTCGTCGGGCACACCCTGCAGGGGCAGGCCGATGATCAGGGCCGGGGCCATGGTGAAGGCCCCGCCGACGCCGAACAGGCCCGAGACGAACCCGGCCAGCGCGCCGGTCAGGAAATAGATCAGGATGATTTCGTAGAGCATCGCGGGCCCTCAGCCTGTCCGGCCGTGCAGCAGCATCACCACCAGCACAATCGCGAGGTAGAGCAGGTACAGGCGGCTTTGCAGGTGGTCGTCGAGGATACGTGAAATCTTCAGGCCCAACGGCGCACCGGCCAGCCCACCCACGGCGAGACCGGCGAAGGCCGGCAGGAAGAGGTAGCCAAGGCTGTTCTCCGGCAGCCCGGTCTCGTTGAAGCCGCCGACGATATAGGTGACGCCCGCGAACAGACCCATGGAGGCGGCGAGCGTCGAGGCGGTGGCGATGGTCGTCGCCATGGGGAAGCGCAGACGGCGCAGGAAGGGCACGACCAGCACGGCGGGGCCCGGCCCCATCAGTGAGCCGAGGAAGCCGGACAGTGATCCCGAGAGCCAGAATTCCGGGCCGCGTACCCCGGACAGGTCGCTGCCACTCTGCAGGTCCACAATCCGTCTGGTCAGCAGCCCGCGCACGATGGTCAGCGCGATGAAGAAGATGAAGATCGCCTTCAGGACGTTGCCCGGCAGCGCGTCGCCGACCGTCGCCCCGACGATCGCGCCCACGGCGACCAGCGGCAGGAATTTCGCGACAAGGGCAAGATTGGTGTCGCCCGCGCGCCAGCGCAGCACGGCGGTGAAGCTGGCCGTCACGAAGATGACGGCCTGGGTGGTACCGATGGTCAGGTGCATGCGCTGTTCGCCGCCGATGTCCTGGATGGTCAGCGCGATCAGCAGGATCGGTGCGACCGCGAACCCGCCGCCGACACCGAACATCGCGGCGACGACCCCGGCGAACACGCCCATGGCCAGATAGATCAGGATGATTTCAACGGGCACGCAACTTCCTCCGCTCCGAGCATTAACGATGCGCGCGAGGGAAGGCAATTCAGGCGCTGCAAGGGTGTCATGTGCGCGCGGCAGGAGCCGCCGGCCAACCCGGGAAGCAAGCACTTGTGACCGTGGGGCAGTTGCTTTTGCCGGACGGCGCGCTAATTAGGTCCGAACAAGATTTTCTGGAAGGTGCCACATGGCGGAATACGACTACGACCTGTTTGTGATCGGTGCGGGCTCCGGCGGGGTCCGGGCATCCCGGTTTTCCGCGGGCTATGGCGCGCGTGTGGCGGTTGCCGAAGACCTGCACATGGGCGGCACATGCGTGAATGTGGGCTGTATCCCGAAAAAGCTGTTTGTCTATGCCTCGCACTTCCATGAGGAGTTCTCCGACGCGGCGGCCTATGGCTGGACGGTGAAGCCGGAGTCCTACAACTGGTGCACCCTCGTCGAGAACAAGGACAAGGAAATCTCCCGCCTCAACGGCATCTATCGCCGCCTGCTGGAGAATTCCGGGGTGGAGGTCATCGACGGCCGCGCGACGGTCGTGGATGCGCACACCGTCGAGGTCGAGGGCAAGCACTACACCGCGGAGAACATCCTCGTCGCGGCGGGAAGCTGGCCGAACGATCACCGCTTCGAGGGCCACGAGCACATGATCACCTCGAACGAGGCGTTCTATCTCGACGAACTCCCCAAGCGGGTTGTGGTCGAGGGTGGCGGTTATATCGCTGTGGAGTTCGCGGGCATCTTCGCGGGCCTCGGCGTGGAGACGACACTTGTCTATCGCGGTGCGATGTTCATGCGCGGCTTTGACGAAGACATCCGCCATCACCTCAAGGCCGAGATGGAGAAGAAGGGCATCACCATGCGCTTCAATTCCGTGTTCGACCGTATCGAGAAGACCGATGACGGCCTGCGCGTCCACCTGACCGACGGGGTGATCCTGGAAGCCGATCAGGTACTTTCGGCCATCGGCCGCCGCCCGAAGGTGACGGGCCTGGGCCTGGAAGAGGCCGGGGTCGAGCTGAAGGAAAACGGTGCCGTGGTCGTGGACGAGTACTTCCGCACCTCGGTCCCGTCGATCTGGGCCATCGGCGACATCATCGACCGTTACCAGCTCACACCTGTCGCGCTGGCCGAGGGTATGGCCGTCGCCAAGACGCTGTTCCGCAACGAGCCGACGACGGTGAACTACGACTACATCCCGACCGCCGTGTTCAGCCAGCCGCCGGTCGGCACGGTCGGACTGACGGAAGCCGAGGCGCGCGAGAAGTATGGCGATGTGTCGATCTTCAAGAGCAGCTTCAAGCCGCTCAAGCACACGCTGACCGGGCGCGACGAGCAGACCTTCATGAAGATGATCGTCGATAAGGCCTCCGACAAGGTCGTGGGCATCCACATGGTCGGCGCCGATGCGGGCGAGATGATGCAGGGCTTCGGCGTGGCGCTGAAGGCGGGCGCGACAAAGGCGATTTTCGACAGCACCATCGGCATTCATCCGACCTCGGCGGAAGAGTTCGTCACCATGCGCGAGCCGGTGCCGGAAGAGACCGCCAAGGCCGCAGAGTAGATATATACTGCGCCCTCACCCTGAGCCTGACGAAGGGGGAGGGCGACATCCTCATACTTCGACAGGCTCAGCATGAGGATGTTTCAGTCGGGTGTGGCAGGCTCACGCATGACGCTTTTGCGAAACGGCGGTTTGCTAGGACCTTGTATTTGTGCGATTTTCGCTGGAATTCCCGCCCTGGGACGCCTATAGCCTCCCCCGTTAGCGCGTATGTGACCTGGTCAAGCGAACAAATGGACGGGTTTTGCGGTTCACCGCGGCCCGAATGATGTGATGTCGAAGAACTGGAAGCCCGATAGCTGGCGCGACCGCGATATTCTGCAGGTGCCGGAATACAGCAATGCCGGCGCCCTTGCGGCCGTCGAAGCCGAACTCTCGAAGCAGCCGCCGCTGGTGTTCGCCGGCGAGGCGCGTGCGCTGCGTGCGCAGCTCGCCCGCGTGGCCGAAGGTCAGGCATTTCTGCTGCAGGGCGGTGACTGCGCGGAAAGCTTCGCCGAATTCCATGCCGACAACATCCGCGACACCTTCAAGGTGCTCCTTCAGATGGCGGTGGTGCTGACCTATGGAGCCGCCTGCCCGGTGGTGAAGGTCGGCCGCATGGCCGGTCAGTTCGCCAAGCCCCGCTCGGCCCCGATGGAAGAGATCGACGGTGTGTCCCTGCCGAGCTATCGCGGCGACATCATCAACGACATGGCGTTCGAGCCGGCTTCGCGCGAGCCCGATCCCGCCCGCATGCTGCGCGCCTACCACCAGGCTGCCTCGACGCTGAACCTGCTGCGCGCCTTCGCCCAGGGCGGCTTCGCGGACCTGACCCGGATTCACCAGTGGAACCTCGACTTCGTGAAGTCGAGCGCCCAGGGCGCGAAATTCGAGGAACTGGCGACCCGCATCGACGAGACGCTGGCCTTCATGGCCGCCTGCGGCCTGACCAGCGAGAACGTCCCGCAGATGCGCGAGACGGATTTCTACACCAGCCACGAAGCGCTGCTGCTGGTCTATGAGCAGGCGCTGACCCGGCAGGATTCGCTGACCGGCAAGTGGTACGACACCTCGGCCCATATGCTGTGGATCGGCGACCGTACCCGCCAGCCTGATGGCGCGCATGTGGAGTTCCTGAGCGGGGTCGAGAACCCCATCGGCATCAAGTGCGGCCCGTCGCTCAACACCGATGACCTGCTGCGCCTGCTCGACATCCTGAACCCGGAGAACGAGGCTGGCCGGATCACCCTGATCTGCCGCATGGGCGCGGACAAGGCCGCCGACGGCCTGCCGCCGCTGGTGCGTGCGGTCGAGGGCGCAGGGCGCAAGGTTGTCTGGTCGTGCGACCCGATGCACGGCAACACGATCAAGGCCTCCACCGGCTACAAGACGCGCGGTTTCGACGCGATCCTGTCGGAGGTGGACACCTTCTTCGCGGTGCACCGTGCTGAAGGCTCACACGCCGGCGGTGTCCATTTCGAGATGACCGGCCAGGACGTCACCGAATGCATCGGCGGCGCCCAGGAGATCACCGAGGAACGCCTCGCGGACCGCTATCACACCCATTGCGACCCGCGCCTGAACGCCAGCCAGTCCATCGAACTGGCCTTCCAGATCGCCGAGCGGCTGAAAAGCCAGCGCGACGTGATGGCGGCGGAGCTGGCGCAGGCCGCGTCGGCCGACTGACGGCAGCGCGCAGGGCCTCGAAAGAGGCTTTGCGAACGGCCCGTCGCGCGCCAGACTGCGACGCGCAATGATCGGGGGTCCTGATGAGCACGACCGAATCGCCTGAACCGGGCACGACGCGTGAGGCCGCGACGGCGGAGCCCGCCCGCGCCACGGAACTGCGGCCATCAGTGGCGGATATCTCCCGCTACACCGACACCTATTTCAACAAGACCCGCGATATCGTCGGGAAGTTCGG
>Ga0181585_10003935_pt1 | contig 12961 bp, 14 predicted proteins | sample 071ome_29_FD_132469 | JGI IMG/M metagenome (GOLD analysis project Ga0181585, IMG submission 132469) | Coastal salt marsh microbial communities from the Groves Creek Marsh, Skidaway Island, Georgia - 071407BT metaG (megahit assembly) | ecosystem: Environmental > Aquatic > Marine > Intertidal... | reverse complement strand
TATTAGCACTGATATCTGTAAAATTTGATCTACCTAAAACAGTAAGAGTGTTATTAAGTGTAGCTGCACCATCGACCTGAGCGATGTTCTTGAGGGTTGTAGCGCCAACAACATTTAATGCACCTGAAAGATCAACATTATTAGCACTGATATCTGTAAAATTTGATTTACCTAAAACAGTAAGAGTGTTATTAAGTGTAGCTGCACCATCGACCTGAGCTGTGTTCTTGAGGGTTGTAGCCCCGTCAACATTTAATGCACCTGAAAGATCAACATTATTAGCGCTGATATCTGTAAAATTTGATTTACCTTGAACTGAAAGTGTGTCATTAAGAGTGGTTGCACCATCGACACGAGCTGTGCTCTTGAGATGGGATGCTCCGTCAACGTTGAGAGCATTTTTAAGATTTGCAACGCCGAAGACATCTAGTGTGTCATTAAGAGTGGTAACTCCATCGACCCGAGCGGTGCTCTTAAGGTGTGAGGCTCCGTCAACATTTAATGCACCTGCAAGATCAACATTATTAGCACTAATATCGGTAAAATTAGAATCACCTTGAACTATAAGATCACTTTTAAGAGTTGTTGTACCTTCAACAGTTAATGTATCATTAAGTTGGGCTATTTCATCAACTACTAAATGTCCTGAAATATCAGCATTCCCCCATACATCTAATTCTTGTTTTTTTAAAACATTGCCTATAACAAGCAAATGACCTTTGATTTCAGTATTACCGTGAATAGTAGCAGCACCACTTACGTCTAAATTACCACCAACACCAGCATTATTTTTCATAGTAACTACATTATCTAATTGTGATGTACCAGTTACCTCAAGATTTCCTCTAGTTACATGATTACCATGAGTTGTACTGTGACTCTTAACAACATGTGTACCTTCTACATTTGAATTACCTTGTATATCTGTATTACCAACGACTGTAGAATTTCCTTTAACAGTATGGTTTACATCAATAGTTGAGGAGCCATTAACAAAGTGATTACTTTTAACTGTTTGATTTCCGCTAATAGTAGAATTTCCTAAAACTTCATTATTACCATGTATTTTTTGATTATTCATAACTTCAGAGGTACCTGTTATAACTTTTTCAGATTTGATAGTTTTAGTTACAGATAAATCTTTAGAAATTGCAAGGTTACCAACAAGACTACCAGAGGTAAAGTATGCTGGGGATCGCATTTTTTGATTTACAAGTTTACCTTTTCTAGAATGCATTTATAATTATTATATAGATTTTTTATTTAATTTTTATCTTGAATTATTTTTAATAATCCACTGTTATAAATTAAATTACCTGTTGGCTTATATGTTGATGTTTGCTTGTAATCTTTTTTTGTTTTATTTTCTAATTTAAGATTAACATCTTTTTTATTCATAAACATAAGAGTATTTAAATTATCTGAATTATTATTATTTTTACTGTTATTATCTTTTTTAGAGTTCACAATATTTCCAAAACCATCAATATTTACACCATATTCTTTTTTAATATTCATTCTTTTAGCTTTATCGTAATAATGAGCCCAAGAAATAAACAGTAAATTTGGGTGTGTATATTTAACCATAAATCCATTATCTTTTAATTTATCGATAATAAATGCCGTACATGCCGCTACATCATATCTAGGTACTCCTACTAAAAATTCAGGAACAATAAAAAATGTAAATTGTTGAGCTAATCTTTGTCTAGATGTTATTTTTATTTTTGTATGTACCCGATGTAAAATCTTGCGAAATACTTTTAATTTATTTTCTTCTATTTCATTTTTTCTAGTATACAAATCATCTATACTTATTTTTTCAGTATAGTTATCTTCATCCATTGTTAAGTTTTATAAAGAAAAAAAACATTAAAAAATAACGATTTTAATAAATATGAATATTAAACACATTGTTTTATCAGGTGGTGGTTATAACGGAATTGATATGATCGGCATATTGTATAAATTATCTAGTCTAGATATTATTGAAAGAACCGAAATTAAATCTTTATATGGAGTTAGCGCAGGATCAATTGTAAGTGCGATATGGTTATTAAATATTGAAAAGAATGTTATATATGATTTTATTATAAAAAGACCGTGGAACAAAATTTTTAATATAAATAGTGATATGTTATTTAAATTAGTAGATGAAAAAGGTTTATTAGATAATAGACTTTTTATAGAGATAATGAAACCATTATTAAAATCAAAAGATTTAAATGAAAATATAACTCTATTAGAATTTTATAAATATACAAAAAAAGATTTTTATATTTTTGGAACGAAACTTAATACACTAGAAAGTGTTAAAATGTCACATAAAACACATCCCGAAATGAAATTAATTGATGCATTAACAATATCAAGTGCACTTCCATTAATATTTAAACCAGTATTTTATGATAATGAATATTATATTGATGGAGGTGTAAGAAAACATTTTCCAATTAAAACAGCAATTAATGATGGTTGTAATAGAAATGAAATAATAGGAATTTATATTAAACGTAATAATGACGATAAAATAAATAAAGAAAGTACATTTATTCAATATTATTATAAATTACTAATAACTACAGTTAATTTAATAAATAAAGATTTTGAAGAAATACCAAATATTATATATCATATATGTGAAAAATTAGGAATACATAAAGATATTTTAACGAATAATTCAAAAAGAGAAAGCATGCTAAAAAAAGGAGAGGAATCAGCTTTAAAGTTTATAAATGAAAAATTAAATATAGATAAAAAATTAGAGAGTAGTATTGAGGAACTCGCTTAGTGATTCTTTTGTAGGATTTGCATCATATTCTACAATAGAGTTTGTTTTAACTAAATAAATACTAGGAAATCCGTCGATGCTAATATTATGTTCTTTTTCAAAAAGATTCATTTCATCTTCTTGTTTTTCTCCGTCAACTTCATGAAAATGAATTATTGTTCCATTAATTGGTTTACCGTCATATATTTTTTTTACTTTTTCAAATATAGGTTTTGATTTTTTTGAATGAGGACACCAATCAGTAAAAAAGAAATATATATCAGCATTTTTAGGTTTATCGGATTCTTCAATAAATTCTTTATTAGGTACAAAACTAGGATTAAGTTTTGGAGATATATGATTTATGTATACATAAATAGCAACACCAATAAATAAACATGAAAGTAAAACAATAGCTAAAAATTTTTTATTTGATATCAATTGCATTGCGCTTGCTTTAAAGTTATCTAGCATATAGTATATTTGAATAATAGAAGAAAAAATATTTAACGAATATACCTAAAGATATTTTTTAATTATAATTAACACAAAAATATGTTTGTACGTAATTATAAAGGAAAAATGGTTGAGTTTAATTGGCGAAATTATAGCAGTGAAAAAGAATTATATAAAGCTTTATGGAAAATTTGTTATAATATAGAAATACTAGATGAAAAAGATCAAAATAATGAACTAATAAAATTTATTAGATGATATATTTTTTTGGTAATTATATTTTCTTTAAATAATATAATGGCTAAAACTATTAAGCGCTTTCGAAAAAAGCGTAATAAAACATATAAAAAACGCGATTATCAGAGTGGCGACGGTATGTTAACTAGTGTATGGGGACCTCCGTTATGGCATTATTTGCATGTAATGTCTTTTAATTACCCTGTAAATCCAACAAAAGATGATAAAGAACATTACAAAAATTTTATTTGTAATTTGCGCAATGTTCTTCCTTGTAAATATTGTCGGGAAAATTTAAAGAAAAATTTAAAAGCATTACCATTAACTAATGCAGATCTTAAAAATAGAGATAAGTTTTCAAGATGGATATTTAAACTACATGAATTAATTAATACAATGCTAGGTAAAAATTCTGGATTGAAATACTGTGATGTTAGAGAACGATACGAACATTTTAGATCTAGATGTACTCAAGATTCAAAGGTTGTTTCAGCGCGTAAAATTAAAGAACATTTACGCAAAACAAAAAAAATACGAGAAAAGGGATGTACGGAACCTTTATATGGAAAAAAATCACAGTGTATAGTTAAAATAGTTCCTCAAAATAAAAAAAACAACACATTTCAAATGGATAATAAATGTGTAAAAAAAAGATTATAAAATAAATAAAATAATATCAATAATATATCATTTTATTTATTTAAAAGCTGCAAATGTATTTAGCATAGGTAAAGGTAGTTCTGATTGATTTTGTGAACGATAATTTGGAACTTTTTTGCATGTGAAAGCAGGTTCAGGACATCTAGCGCATGGAGGACATGCAGGACATGGTTTAGCACGAGGACATACAGCAGAATCGGGACACTTAGGACATACTGGTGGAACAATTTCAGATTTTAATATGTATAAATCTTCATCACCATCAGGTATATCTTGTTTTTTTACACCTTTATGATCTTTTTTGTGTTTGTTATTATTTTCCATACCTTCAACTACATCTTTTCCTAAATTAAAAATTATAACAATAGATAATAATGCAATAAGAACATGAGTAAGTTTGATTTTCATTTATATATACTGTTATGAGAAAAAGATTTAAACTTGATATATAATAAGGGGTATATGCCTAAAAAAAATTGGACCGATCAGTTGGAACAGCTATTAATTACATGGGCTGAAAAAGCTTCTGGATATGCATGGTTGCATCAAAAAAGTGCAATATCATTTAAAAAACGAAATTTATGTATTTCAATACCTTCATGTATTTTTGGTTATATTTCTGGAATAACATTGTTATTATCTAATGAAGTATTCAATAATTGTACGGATCATCCTTATAAAACAACTTTAAGAGGTGTTTTAGGTGTAACAGCAATATTATCAGGAGTTCTTTCAAATTTTCAAGAAATGTTTACTTTTAAAGAAGAAGCTGAAAAACATCGTATTGCCGCTTTAAGATTTTTATCATTTTTCAGAGAAATAAGTTGCGAATTAAGCTTAGATCCTAAATTTAGATCAGCATCAATGGATTATATCACATTAAAAAGATTTGAATTTGATAAAATTTTAGAACAGAGTCCTGATATACCTGAAACTATTATTAAGGAATTTAATAATAATTTTAGAACAGTAGCCATACATAAACCAGACCCAGTAATAGGTTTACAAACTATTTTACCTTTTGGTAAAAAAATTAAAGACGAATTGGAGAGAAAATTATCAATAAAAGAGAAAATCTTATTATTGAGAACATTTAATGCTTGGAAAAAAATAACTGATTTAAAAAAATTTAGTAGAAAAAATTCAGATGAATGTTTAATAGAAGTTGCAAATTCAAGAAATTCTAATTTAGAGCTTATTAATATAGATAATAATCAAAAAATATCACAATCAAATGCAGAACATTTATTAGTTCATGGAGTTTTAAGCGAACAAAAAAAATTTACACAAAATCAAAATATTAAAATTAAACAAAATCCGCTTGAAAGTGAAGAAAATATGTCTTCTCCAAATTCAAGCGAAGAATCTAAATAATTTAATATCCTTATTTAATATATATGCCTGCTTTAACGCATGGAAGAGTTAAGAATGGGTTTAACGGGAAGCAATACACAAATATGCGACCCAATAATCCAATGCAAAAAAGACGTGTAAAATCTAATTCATCGAATCGTAAATTTGCATCGACATCAACTACAGGTAGGTCATTTGCGGCTAAGAGAGCTATTGCCCGAAGAGTAGCGAAACAAATACCAGTAAAAAATGATGATGGTACCAATAAAAGAGATGCTAATGGAAATATTATTGTAACACAATATTGTAATATCCCTCTTTTACCTAGTAACAAACCAATAGTAAGATGTGTGAGAAGAACTACAACAACATCAGCTATAACTACAACTATTTCTGGTGTATGGGTATCTGCATCTCCAGTTACTATTCCTTTAATTTTTAGTAAGCCTGTAATTGTTAATTGGAATGGTGAATTTATTGAAACAATCCAACCAGATTCAAGTTCTTTTAAACTTATTACATATAATTTTGCTACATCTGGAAATAAAAGAATTACGATTTTAACTGAGGCAGATGATACAATATCAATGGCGTATGGTGATTCAAGAACAGCTTTATCTGACGATACTAGAATTTTTGTTCAGTTATTAGAACTAGACGCAGATGTTTCTAATTTTGAATTAAAGAGTGGGTCTTTCAAAAATACAACAAATGCAACAAGATTAAATTTTGGAGAAAAACCAAAATTTGCAGAAAGTATCGAATCATTATTTGAGAATTCTACAGCAAATATAATGAATATGAATAGTTGGGATACAAGTAGCGTTAAAAATATGAAAAATATGGCTAAAAATGCTATTAATTTTAATGGTGATATTTCTAATTGGGACACAAGTAATGTAGTAGATCTCACTTCTGCATTTGAAGGTGCTGTAAGTTTTAATGCAGACGTACAAAATTGGGACACATCAAATGTTGTAACTATGGATAATTTTTCTAAAAATGCAACTAACTTTAATTCAGATATTTCACAATGGAATGTTAGTAGTTTAGATCTAACAGGTACAACAATTGCAACTGTAATGAATAATATGCTGAGTGGTACAGCAAGAGGGTCTGATTCATCAACAATTAATGATATGGTTAATAACATAATGTCTAGAAATGATAGATTTAGTGATATGATGGGTTCAATGCCTCCAACAGGCGGAAGTGACTCTCATTCAACACCTCCAACAGGTGGAAGTGACTCTCATTCAACACCTCCAACAGGCGGAAGTGGGGGTGGAGATACTACACCACCTGTAATAACAATAAATGGTGATAATCCAATGAGTTTAATGAAAGATAGTACATTCAATGATCTGGGTGCGACTGCAACTGATAATGTTGACGGAAGTGTTCCTGTTTCATCATCAGGTATTGTAGATACAAGCACAGCCGGTGTATATTCAATAACGTATACTGCAAGTGATAATGCTGGAAATGAGGCTAATGCAGTACGAGAAGTTATAGTTTTAGATATCTCAGGAGGTGGGGATTCAGCAGGATTTCAATAATTTAAATTTATTTTAAATAATAATCTTAAAAATATATGTATTTATTTTATGAAGAGGAATATTCAAAAAATGTTAAAAAAATTTTATGAAAAAGGGAAAGTAGAAGTTGGAGTTGATGAAGCAGGTCGAGGGCCTCTTTTTGGTAGAGTATATATAGGAGCTGTTATTCTTCCACAAGATGATTCTTTCAATCATAGTTTAATGCGAGATAGTAAAAAATTAAATGAAAAGAAGCGATTAGATGCATATAATTATATTATTAATAATTCAATCGATTGGACGAGTTTTTGGGTTTCAGAAAAACAAGTTGATGAAATGAATGTTTTTAAAGCAACACATTATGGAATGCATAAAGCTTTAGATAATTTAATTGTAAAACCCGAACATATTCTTGTTGATGGTGATAAATTTTATGAATATAAAAGAGATAATAAAGAAATACCAAATACATGTATTCCTGGTGGAGATGATAAATTTTCAGCAATCGCAGCTGCTTCAATTATTGCAAAAGTAGAACGTGATCAATATATTAAAAATTTATGTAAACAATATCCAGAATTAAATCATAATTATGATTTGGAAAATAATAAAGGTTATGGAACAAAAAAACATTTAAATGGGATTAAAATATATGGTATAAGTAAGTGGCATAGAAAAACTTTTGGTATTTGTAAGAAGTATTTATAAAATTGAATTATAAATATTCATCATTATTATATTTAATATTTCACCAAACATAATATAATAATGAATTCAACCATGGGAGAAAGCAAACAACATACATATGATCGTGACGGAGTTCAGTATATATTTGCATATAAGGCAGAAGAGGGATGGTCGTTTCCAAGACATCGTTTTCAAATATGTGATGATAATAGTAAGAAGGGTCAATATCTCACTAGTAATTGGTTCTCAAAAATATATTCATTAAAAGAAGATTTGGAATTTATGATTGTCGGCGTAAAAGGAAATGTAGATTATATAAATATAACATCTCTTGTTAATGGAGCATTTGCTTCATATGGAAATAATGATATCAGTAGATTTGAAAAATCAGCAGGTATTTATTTTAAAGACTATTATAATTATTCATCAAAAGACAGTGTTAATTTATATAATAATAATAAAAATAATGATGATATATTTAATTTAAAAATTTTGGGAAAGTATTCTAATTCTGCAATATTCTTAAATGTAAAACCTATGGATGATGGTTTATATGTATCTACACCATCTTTTGAGATATTTGAAAAAAAGGAAATAATTACAAAAGATATTGGATTTGAAGAATGGGGTAAAAAAATAGATAATTTAAAAAAAGATTCTTTATTTCAAAATGATTATAAAAACTAATAATAATTAATTTCCAAAGGTGTAAAATTAAATATATCATCGATAAATTGAAATAAATAAAAAACTTTTTTATTATTTATAAATTAACTATGAGTGATGACCCACAATTCTTATTAATAGATGGTAGTTATTACATGTTTTATAGATATTTTGCATTAGAACAATGGTGGAAACATTCACATCCAGATGAACCTTTAAAAAATCCAAGTGAAAATGAAGATTTTATGAAAACATTCAGGAGAGTATTTGTTAATAAAATAAGTGAAATAAAAAAAAAATTAAAATTATACAAACCTATTATTATTGTTGGTTTAGATTGTCCTAGAAAAGATATATGGCGCAATGAATATTTTAATGCATATAAGGCTCATCGTGATATTAATGGTAATTTTAAGGGAGGGGCAGTATTTAAAAAAGTTTATGAAGAAGAATTGTTTAAAAAAGCAGGAGTTCATATGGCTTTACGACATCCACAATTAGAAGCGGATGATTGTTTAGCTTTAACAGTGAGAAATATAAGAAATGTAACGCCAAATGCAGAGATTACAATTATAACAAGTGATATGGATTACTTACAATTAGCAGATAATAAGACACATTTGTTTAATCTTAAATATAGAGATTTAACAAATAGTAAAAATTGTTTTAATGATAATAAAAAAGACCTATTTTGTAAGATAGTTATGGGTGATAAAAGTGATGGAATATTACCAATATTTAAAAAGTGTGGAATTAAAACAGCAGCGAAATGTTATGAAGATCCAATATTCTTTAAAAATAAAATGGAAAAAGAACCTGAATCAAAAGAAAAATTTGAAAATAATACATTATTAATAGATTTTCGTAAAATACCGCAGAACTTAGTAAATGAATTTAATAGTGGAAAATATACAATCAAGTACTAATTTAAACATATCCTTCAGCATAATAAGCCAATGCATAAACAATCCAAAAAGGTGCAATTGTTAATTCAAGATGAGCGAATATAGCAATCATGAAAGCTAAAATACCCTTACGTATTGCTTCTTGCATTTTAATCGTTTGTTCATCATTACCTTTTTTAATATTTATAATGTAAAATGAGAAAATAGCAATGATAACTGTATTTATTAACCAATAAGGATTTTTAAATAATTCAATTATTTCTTTTTGACGATTTATATAACTTGTCACAAAAATAATACCTATTATAAAACTAAGTGAATTGTTAATATTCAACATTGTTATATATTATATATATAAAAAATTGATTGAGTTAAATTAAGTATTTTTTTATTATTATACAAACATAATAATAACAAATGCGCATTCTTACATTTGATGTTGAAACAACAGGGTTACCTGAAAGATATGCTTCTATTCGTCAAACATGGAAATGGCCGTATATAGTACAATTTTCATGGATGGTATATGATACCTCAAAAAATAAAGTATTAACTGTTGAAGATCATATTATTCGTTTACCTAATGGATTACGAATGAAGAAAGATAGTATTGGTATTCATGGAATAACAAATGAGAAAATGAAAAAAAATGGAAAAGATATTATTAAAATTCTTGATAAATTTATGTTAGATGTAAGAAAAAGTAAAATTCTTGTGGCTCATAATTTAAAATTTGACTTAAATATGATTTCAGTGGAACAAATTAGAAATTGTTATAAAAAAACACTATCTGATTCTAGAAAACAACTGTATTGTACTATGAATAATGGGAAAAATCAGACAAATCTATATTATTATAGTAAATATTATGAAAAAATGGTTCTTAAACAGCCTAAACTATTAGAATTACATAAACACCTATTCGATGAAGAACCGAATAATCTTCATAACTCATTGGTTGATATAATGGTATGTTTTAGATGTTTTGGAATGCTTTACTGGAAAGTTGATATATTAAATAAAAATATAGAATTGCGTAAGTTATATAATAAATTATCTACCAAATAAAATACATCTTGATATTTTATGTTTTGTTATAACTCCATCAATATCAAAATTTCTAATATATTGAGCTTCTTTATAATCATTTATAGTATACACAAAAATTTTTATTTTTAGTTCATGTAATTTATTTATAATTTCATGTGTTACTATATCATAAGGCAAAGATACAACATTGATATTATTTTTTATGAAATGTAATGTTAAAGGAATTGGATTATTATTTGTTATCAATCCTTTTTTAATGTCTGGTAATTTTTCTTTAATAAAATTTAGTTGATTAATATTTCGGCTGAATATAATAAACTTAGAATAATTAATATTCCATGTTTTTATAAAAGCATAAAAATGATAAGATGTTTTTTCACTACCTATCAAATTTATATAAAGTTCTTTTTCAGAATATGGAAATAAATCTATGAAATTCTTAAATGTGAGAATAGATTTATCATGTTTTAAAATATTAGATAATGAAATATTACTAATAATATCATTTTTTATAATTGGTTTACTAAAAATAACTAGTTCACCACTTTTGCATACTTGAAGATCAAATTCAATCATATCATACTTACGTGTATAATGAAAAGCTTTTTTAAATGCTTTGTAAGAGTTTTCTTTATATTTACATGAATAACCTCTATGTGCGATAGACTTTATTGGTTGAGGAAAATAAAATCTCATATTACATAGATGTAATATTAAAAATTTATATAAAAAAATATATTATGCAGAACACATAACACAACCTTCATCATCATCTTCTGTATGTGTTGCTGTAGGATCAACAGTAAATTGTTGAGGTGCAGCTTTTGCTTTAGTACGTAAATAATAAAGGCCTGTTTTTAATCCTTTCCTAAAAGAATAGAAATGCATTGCAGTAAGTTTATCGTATGTAGGGTTTTGCATCCATAAATTCATACTCATGCTTTGATCGATAAATGGTGCTCTAGCAGCAGCCATATTAATAAGATTTTTCATAGGAATTTCCCATACAATTTTATATTTTTCTTTGATACATTTTGGTATATCTTTAATTTTTTGAATTGAACCATTTGCTGCAATAATTTGTGTTTTAATGGTTTCCGTCCAATATCCTAGTTCAACTAATTCTTTTAGAAGATGTCTATTAACCATAACGAATTCACCTGCAATTGTTCTTCTAACATAAATATTATTAGTGTATGGTTCAAAACATTCATTATTTCCGAGAATTTGACTAGTGGATGCTGTAGGCATGGGTGCAACAAGAAGAGAATTACGCATACCATGTGATTTAACTTTTTCTTTAAGCAGTTCCCAATCATAACGACCGGAATATTCAACATTTTTCCATAGATCAGGAGAAAGTAAACCCTCATAAGCTGGTGAACCCTTAAATGTACTATATGGACCCTCTTGTTGAGATAATTCCATACTTGCTTCTACTGCTGCATGATAAATGGTTTCAAATATTTCTCTATTTACTTTTTGAGCTCCCTCACTTGCAAATGGTAGATCTAGTAACATAAATACATCTGCTAGACCTTGAACTCCTAATCCAATTGGGCGATGTCGGCTATTACTGGTTTTAGTCTTAGGTGTAGGGTAAAAATTAATATCAATTACACGATTTAGATTTTTAGTAACTACCTTTGTAACATCATGAAGTTTTTCATGATCTACTTCATTGCGCATAATATCTAAAAGCTCTGTATATCCTCCAATAAATTTATTATCAATTAATACTACTGGAAATGTTTTAAGTTCAATATTATGTTCTTCATTGAATTTTGCTTTAAATGCTTCTTTATGTTCCTCTTCAACAAGCATATTTTTAAATTCGATCCCATGTTTATTAAGAAGAAGTTTAGTTAATTTGCAATAACTACATCCATTTTTAGAATATACAGTAATATTTTTAGATTTAAGATCATCCATATTTCTAGTTTTCACAAAATTAGGAAGACCAATACTGGCTAAATTACAAACAGCAGTTTCATCAGCGTCTGAATATTCAATAATTTCCGTACATTGTGATGTAATAACCCCATTAAATATACCAGCATGTCTTTTAGGTTCCGTAAAACAAAATGTCTTATCTTTACGATTATTATCAGTAATATTTTCAATCTTTACAAAATTAACTGCATTTCTCTGTGGATTATTATTATTTATAATTAAGCGATTTGGCGAAAATCCAAGTTCAATTAATTTTTGCAATTCATTAGAAGCTATTAACAATCGCCATAATTTATTACAACTATAATTTTTATATCCGCCCCGTCCATCAGGTAATTCTGTATTGCGCTTTTCCATGTTTACACTTACTTTACTAGAAATACCACATGTCTGTAACATAAGTTTAACATCAATAAGAAATTTTTTATGAATAGATGAAATCTGTAATGATTCATTTGTTCCATTTCTACTTATAGAACCGTCTGCGTCAGCATAGCCTGCTAACCAATCCAATTTACTTTTTAATGAATAATTAATTGGAACAAAAAATTTATCTTCAAGATGCTCTGTAAGAGTTACATTTAATTTATTATCTTTTATTTCTCCATGACTTCTATAATTTAAAAATTCAAGTAGTTTTATTTTTTCACCATATAATGATACGTGATTTTTCTTCGAATAAGATA
>Ga0181585_10003934_pt1 | contig 12962 bp, 14 predicted proteins | sample 071ome_29_FD_132469 | JGI IMG/M metagenome (GOLD analysis project Ga0181585, IMG submission 132469) | Coastal salt marsh microbial communities from the Groves Creek Marsh, Skidaway Island, Georgia - 071407BT metaG (megahit assembly) | ecosystem: Environmental > Aquatic > Marine > Intertidal... | reverse complement strand
CAGTGGTACTGGGGCTATGAATACACTGACGAAGGTTTTGGTTTCGACAGCTTTATGATCGGCGCATTCGAAGACAAACGCATGAGCCCAGACGTAGAAGCACAGTTGATTGACGCTGGTTACACTCGTGACGAATTCCTGTTGGCGACAGATACGCAAGTTGTTGTTCCTGTGAACAAAGTTGTTGTGATGCAGGTCACTGGTGCGGACGTGATCCACAGCTGGACCATTCCTGCCTTTGGCGTCAAGCAAGACGCAGTACCTGGCCGTATCGGGCAGTTGTGGTTCAAAGCGGAAAAAGAAGGCATTTACTTTGGTCAGTGTTCGGAATTGTGCGGTAAAGACCACGCTTATATGCCGATCACAGTCAAGGTCGTAAGCCAAGAAGAATACGAGCAGTGGCTGCAAGAAGCAAAAGAAGAGTACGCCGCGGCACCTGCTTTCGATTCTGAATACCAAATCGCATCCGCTAATTAAACGATAGCTGCGTCCCCGACGTAAATGTTGGGGACGGTAACTTAAATCGGGTACAAACGCATGAGCGACACGAGCTATCAGACTATCCAGACTGCGCATGACGCTGAGTTTGGCGACTATTTCGCGTTGCTAAAGCCACGCGTTATGACACTGGTTGTATTCACGGCTTGGGTCGGTTTGCTGGCTGCACCCGTTTCGGTTCATCCGTTCGTTGGTTTTGTGTCCATTTTGTTTATCGCCCTAGGTGGTGGTGCATCGGGTGCATTAAACATGTGGTATGACGCTGACATTGACCGCGTTATGCGCCGCACACAAAAACGACCAATCCCATCAGGTAAAGTGACCGAAGACGAAGCCAAGGCGCTGGGCTTTGCGCTGTCTGGCATTTCCGTTGTGATGCTAGGACTGGCGTCAAATTGGTTTGCAGCTGCGTTTCTGGCCTTTACAATTTTCTTTTACGTTGTGATCTATACAATGTGGTTGAAACGCTGGACGCCGCAGAACATCGTGATTGGTGGGGCTGCAGGCGCATTTCCACCCATGATCGGTTGGGCCGTTGCCACAGGTGGCGTGTCGGTCGAAAGCGTTTTGATGTTTGCCCTGATCTTCATGTGGACACCCCCACATTTTTGGGCCTTGGCGCTGTTCATGCGCAATGACTATGACAATGCCAAAGTCCCAATGTTGACTGTAACCCATGGTCGGCGCGTGACGCGCCACCATATCTTGGGCTACACTATTGTCCTGGCTGTATTGGCGATCGCCGCTGGCTTTACGTCGATTGGTGGATACGTTTATCTAACTGTTGCAGTCGTTTTGAATGCAATGTTCGTGTGGGGTGCAATACAAATTTGGCGTCGTGACGAAGATATGTGTGAGCTTGATAATTTCTTGACTGAGCGCAAATTCTTTAAACTGTCTTTGGCCTATCTTTTCTTGCATTTTGGCGCAATCTTGGCAGAAGCCTTTATTGATCGCTACATTTGGGTGATCGCATGAGTATTCAAAAACAACACGAACTGCACAATCGGCGCTCAGGTCGCAACATCGGACTTGGTCTGGTTTTGGCAGCATTTGTGGCAATCGTATTTGGTTTGACGGTCGTGAAAGTCACTGATGGCAATGTGAGCGCGGCCATTTCTGGGACTGAGGTGCAATAGATGACTAACAAGCGGAAAACAGTTGTACAAACGGTTAGCCTGGTTGTTTTCATGGGCGCGCTGGCCTGGGCGTCTGTGCCCCTCTATGATTGGTTTTGTCGTGTCACAGGGTTTGGTGGCGTTCCCAACACAGCGCAAACTGGGTCTGACGTGATCTTGGATAAAACGATCAAAGTTCGTTTTGATGCATCGCTTGACCGTGATATGCCATGGGAATTCAAGCCTGTCGAACGTCAGGTGGAAATGCGTATCGGCGAAACTGGTCTGGTATTTTACGAGGCCTATAACCCGACAGATCGCCCCGTTGCTGGCACCGCATCATACAACGTCACGCCCTATGAGGCAGGCAATTTTTTCACGAAAATTGATTGTTTCTGTTTTGAACAGCAAGTATTGCAACCAGGTGAACGGGTAGAAATGCCTGTGACGTTCTTTGTTGATCCCGAAATTGTGGATGACCGCGATGCCAAATACACCAAGGTCATTACACTGTCTTACACATTCTATGAAACCGACCTGCCGCAGGAAACCGCACAAGCGGATATTGCACAGGACGAAAATATAACCTTAAACTAAGCCTCCAATGAGGGAAAAATATGGCACACGTTAAAAATCACGACTATCACATTCTGGCCCCATCTTTGTGGCCGTTCTTGGGGGCTGTTGCAGCATTTGTTATGCTGTTTGGCGCGGTATTGTTTTTCCACGATGGTGGACCATGGTTGGGTCTGATCGGTTTTGTTGGGGTTTTGTACGTCATGTTTGGCTGGTGGGCTGATACAGTCAAAGAAAACCAAGCGGGCGATCACACACCTGTGGTTCTGATTGGTCTGCGCTATGGCTTTATCCTGTTTATTATGTCCGAAGTCATGTTCTTCTCTGCATGGTTCTGGAGTTTTTTCAAGCACGCGATGTACCCAATGGGCGAAATGAGCCCACTCGTTGACGGGGTTTTCCCACCAGCGGGTATTGAAACATTCGATCCTTGGCACCTGCCATTGATCAACACGCTGATCCTGCTGTGTTCAGGCGCGGCAGCGACATGGGCACACCACGCAATCGCGCATGAAAACAACCGCAAAGACATGATCAACGGTCTGGCAATTGCAGTGATCTTGGGTCTGATCTTTACTGGGTTCCAAGCCTATGAATACAGCCACGCAGCCTTTGGATTTGCGGGCAACATCTATGGCGCAAACTTCTTTATGGCGACTGGATTCCACGGGTTCCACGTGGTCGTGGGTACCATTTTCTTGTTCATCTGTATGTTACGCGCGATGCGCGGTCACTTTACACCTGACAGCCACCTAGGCTTCGAAGCGGCAGCATGGTACTGGCACTTTGTTGATGTCGTCTGGTTGTTCCTGTTCGCAGCGGTCTATGTTTGGGGCCAATAACACTGTTTACGACTTGATGCTGACGGCATCCTGTCGCATAAACACAGCGCGCGGGGTATCCCGCGCGCTTTTGCATTGAGGCCCCTTGTGAAACGACTTTTATTTTTGGTCATCGTTGCGGTTGTTGGAACCGGTGTGCTGTTGTCATTGGGCAAATGGCAATTGGATCGTTTGGCATGGAAACGCGCCATTTTGAACGAAATCGAAACGCGGATTCAGGATGCGCCCATTCCGTTGGCAGCAACCCTAGATCCGGTGGCTGATGAATATCAGGCGATCAATATTTCTGGTGACTTAACCCCAGACTATGTGCGCGTGTTAGGCGGGTTGAAAAATATCGGCGCCGTTCACAAAATCATCACCGTCCTTGATGCAGGCGGCCGCCGCATTCTGGTTGACTTGGGCTATGTCAAAATTGACGATGCAGTGCAGCTGAACTTGTCCGGCCCTGTGCAAATCCTTGGCAACCTGCATTGGCCCGAGGAAACGGACAGCTATACCCCAGCGCCAGATCTGGCCGCCAATTTGTGGTTCGCACGCGATGTTGATAAATTGGCAGCGCATCTAAATGCCGAACCTATTTTGATTGTGGCCAAGGAACTGATGCCGCAAATTGATGGGCTGACACCCCTGCCTGTGGATACGGCTGGTATTCCAAATGACCACCTAAATTACGCCATTACATGGTTTTCACTCGCCGCGGTTTGGGCCGCGATGAGCGCCCTGTTTTTCTGGCGCACCCGACAAAAGGTATCTGAGAAATGATGTATGTTTCGACCCGTGGCACTGCGCCAATCTTACCATTCCAAGACGCGATGCGCACCGGGCTGGCGCGCGATGGGGGGCTATATGTGCCCCAATCCATCCCGCAAATGTCGCAGGCCGATATCGCGGCACTGGCGGGCCTAAGCTATGAAGAGATTGCATTTCGTGTCATGCGCCCCTTTGTCGGTGATACATTCACAGATGAGGAATTCGGGGATATAATTGCCAAGGCTTATGCCAACTTTGGCCATTCCGCGCGCGCGCCTTTGGTTCAGTTGGATAACAACCATTTTTTGCTTGAATTGTTCCATGGTCCAACCTTGGCGTTCAAAGATTTTGCAATGCAGTTGATTGGCCAGCTGTTTCAGGTGGTCCTGACGCGTTTGGGCGAACGCATTACGATTGTAACCGCAACCAGTGGCGACACAGGATCCGCCGCGATGGAGGCCTTTCGCGGCTTAGATGCGGTTGATCTGTTTGTGATGTTCCCACACGGGCGCGTGTCCGAAGTGCAGCGTCGTCAAATGACCACGCCATCTGAAAGCAATGTCCATGCCTTGGCGGTTGATGGACATTTCGATGATTGTCAGGCCCGATTGAAAGATATGTTCAACGATTTTGAATTCCGCGATGGTGTCAAATTGGCGGGCGTTAATTCGATCAACTGGGCGCGCGTTCTGGCGCAGGTGGTGTATTATTTCTCATCCGCTGTTCAGCTGGGTGCGCCGCAGCGTAAGGTCAGCTTTACCGTGCCGACCGGGAACTTTGGTGATATTTTTGCAGGCTATATTGCCAAACAAATGGGGTTGCCCATTGATCGTCTGGTCGTGGCAACAAACCAAAACGACATTTTGCACCGTTGTTTGACGACGGGTGCGTATCATACGGGCGATGTATCACCGTCCATCAGCCCATCGATGGATATTCAGGTCAGCTCAAATTTTGAACGTGCGTTGTTTGACGCCTATGATCGTGATGGTGCGTCTGTCGTACAGTTGATGAATGATTTGAAAACCAAAGGTGGATTTGATCTGTCCCAAGGTATACTTGATCGCTTGCGTGATCAGTTTGACAGTGGCCGCGTGTCCGAGGATGAAACAATGGCCGAAATTTCGGCATCATTCACGGGACGTGCAGAATTGTTGTGTCCCCATTCCGCCATCGGGGTGCGTGTCGCAGACCAGTTGCGCGATACGGCGACACCTATGATAACACTTGCAACAGCACATCCAGCCAAGTTCCCTGATGCTGTGGAACGTGCCACGGGTCTGCGTCCACCTTTGCCAACCAGAATGGCGGATTTGTATGACCGAGAAGAGCGTGTGACCCGTGTCGCAAACGATCTGGATGCGTTAAAGACCGTTGTTTTGGATCGGATATAAAGCGTGAGCATAGAACATCATACATTGCCCAACGGCTTAAACATCGTCACCGAGCATATGCCAGGTTTGCAATCTGCATCCATTGGTGTTTGGGTCGCCGCTGGTGGCCGTGATGAAACAGCCGAACAAAACGGTATCGCGCATTTTTTGGAACACATGGCGTTCAAAGGGACAACAACACGCTCAGCCCTGCAAATCGCCGAACAGATCGAGGATGTGGGTGGATACATCAATGCCTATACATCGCGTGAAACCACTGCATATTATGTGCGCGTGTTGAACGATGATGTCCCTTTGGCGCTGGATATCCTCTCAGATATTTTACGCAACTCGGTTTTTGATCCACGCGAAATTGAAGTCGAGCGTGGCGTGATTTTACAAGAAATTGGCCAAACCCTAGATACACCAGACGATATCATTTTTGATTGGCTGCAAGAAACGGCCTATCCGGATCAATCTATCGGTCGGTCAATCTTGGGGCCTGATACAAATGTAAAACGGTTTTCCCGCGATGATTTGCAAAACTTTGTGGCGCAACATTATGGTGCGGGACGTATTGTTCTGGCCGCGGCCGGTGGCATCGACCATGATCAATTGCGCAATCTGGCAACCCAAGCTTTCGGTGATCTGCCGGCTGTTTCTGCCGCTGCGGCGCCATCTTTGGCACAGTTTAAGGCAGGTGAATTTCGCAAAGAACGGACATTAGAACAGGCGCATTTCACCTTGGGCTTTGAAGGGCCCAGTTATCGCGATGATGCGATATATACCGCGCAAATTTATGCAATCGCATTGGGCGGCGGAATGTCATCACGTTTGTTCCAAGAAATCCGTGAAAAACGTGGGTTGTGTTATACAATTTTTGCGCAGGCTGGCGCCTATGTTGATACTGGAATGACCACGATTTATGCGGGAACATCGGGTGAGCAGTTGGGTGATCTAAGTCTGCTGACCATCGACGAAATTAAGCGTGCGGCAGATGATTTGTCACAGGCTGAATTGGATCGGGCACGTGCGCAGATGAAGGCGGGCCTGCTCATGGGATTGGAAAGCGCATCAAACCGTGCAGAACGATTGGCCCGTATGATGCAAATTTGGGGTAAAATTCCCGATCTGTCCGAAACGGTCGAACGCATTGACGCGGTCGATCTGGACAAATTGCGGTCCTACGCACAGCACGTCGCCACCCAAGCCAAGGTGACCACCGCGCTTTATGGTCCAATCGGATCGGCGCCCGGTCTTGAGGAATTGGAATCCAGACGGGTGGCCTGAATGTTTCTGTTCAAAAAAAAGGTTCAGATTGATACAGAACGCCTGATCCTAAGGTTGCCCCAGCATGCTGATTTCCGCGCCTGGTCAACCTTGCGATATGAGAGTCAGGATTTTCTGTCACCGTGGGAACCCACATGGGCGCCCGATCATTTGTCGCGAAAATCCTTTGCCAATCGTGTGTATTGGTCGCAACGTTCGGTCAACGAAGGCACGGCCTTGCCCCTGTTTTTGGTGCGTCGCAGTGATCACCAGCTGATGGGCGCCATCACCTTGGATCCCATCCGCCGTGGGCCTGCGCAAACGGCCACAATGGGGTATTGGATCGGCCAGCAATTCGCCCGCGAAGGCTATATGAGCGAGGCCATTTTAGCATTGGTTCACTATGCCTTTGTCAAATTAGACCTAAGCCGCATTGAATCCGCCTGCCTGCCTGATAATGTGCCATCCCGTGGTGCGCTGGAAAAATGCGGATTCAAATACGAAGGCGTGGCCCAAGCCTATCTGCAAATCAATGGTCGTTGGCGCACACATGTGCTATATTCGTGTCTACGCGCAGATCGGCGCGGTAAAACGAATGTTGGCTTGGCCTAGGGGGTGATATGCTAAACACCGCAGATGCAATTGTTATTGCGGATTTGGCCGACCAGCTGCCCGATGGCATCCTATCCCCCGCAACCCCAAATTACCTTGAGGAACCGCGTGGCAAATGGCAGGGGCAGGCCGCAACCGTTGCCCGTCCGAAATCCGTGGAACAGTTGTCGCAAATTTTGGCATTTTGTAACGCGCGGCGCATTGGTGTTGTGCCCTATGGCGGGGGTACGGGTTTGGTTGGCGGGCAAATTATGCAAACGGGACCATTGCCCGTATTGGTGTCGCTGGAACGTATGAACCAAATCACCCAAGTGTTTCCATCTGAAAATGTTATGGTGGTGCAGGCCGGTGCAATTTTGGAAAATATCCAAGCCGCAGCAGCAGAGCATAGTCGAATATTTCCGCTGTCATTGGCATCCCAAGGGTCCGCGCAAATCGGGGGCAATCTGGCGACCAATGCAGGCGGGGTCAATGTGCTGCGCTATGGCAATGCACGCGATCTGTGTTTGGGCGTGCAAGCTGTGCTGGCTGATGGATCCGTCTACGACGGCCTGACCCGCCTGCGCAAGGATAACACAGGCTATGATCTGCGCAATCTGCTGATCGGGTCCGAGGGCACGCTAGGCATCATCACCGCCGCAGCCCTGAAATTATTCCCACAACCCGCCAGCATCGGAACCGCATTATTGGCCGTCACCAATCCGCAAGCCGCAGTCGATTTGTTGGCACTGGCACGCGATATCGCAGGCGAGGGTGTCAGCGCCTTTGAACTGATGTCGCGCATGGGGGTTACATTTTTGAACGAAACCCTGCCAGATTTTCCAATTCCTATGGATCCCTGTCCACAGTGGATGGTTTTGGTTGAATTCGGACTGGGGGCAGATGCCGATGCCGCGCTGACGCAGTTGTTTGAACAGGCCTATGATCAGGGTTTGGTCCAAGACGGGATCATCGCCAGTTCGCAATCACAGCGCACCAGCCTTTGGAATTTGCGCGAAACGATCCCAACCGCCAACCGCCTGATCGGATCCATCAGCAGTCACGATATTTCCCTGCCCATTTCGGCGGTGCCTGAATTCATCGAAACAGCGCCCGACCATATCGCGAAATTGGGTCAGTTCAGGATCAATTGCTTTGGCCATTTGGGGGATGGCAATTTGCACTACAACGTCTTTCCGCCGCAGGGCCGCGACAAAGCTGACTTTGCCAACATCGCGACCGAAGTTCAGAGCGTTGTTCATGATCTGGTGATGCAATACGATGGATCGTTCAGCGCCGAACATGGTGTGGGCCGACTGAAAACTGCCGATCTGGAACGCTATGCGAACCCGACCAAATTAACCATGATGCGTGCGATCAAAGTGGCGTTGGATCCAAATGGCATCCTGAATCCGGGTGTAATATTTTCGGGCGATTAACCCGCGGCCTGTGCCAATCGGCGCAGATGCATACGGTACAGGATCGGGGCCAAGACCCGATCATAAATCGCCCGTGACATTTGCAAAATAAGTGGCAATGACACGATCCAAGCCAGCGGCCGATAGCGCGGCATCATCCGCCAAATCACGACAAAGGCATCAACGCCCGAAACCACTTGGCCGTCATGTAACACATGCAACCGCCGCGCTGCTTGATCCGCTGTCACACCATAGGCGGCGGGATCAACGGTGTTCAGATCGTCAAACCCAAAGGGAATACCCCGCGCAATGGCATAGCGCTGGTAATGACAGATTTCAGCATTACAGATCGGACATTCCGCGTTGTAGAGGATGCGTGTGGTCATGTTGGTGAGATATTGCGTCACGGGCGAACTTCAAGATCGAGCTTGATATAAACGCGTGAGATGTAACTAGATAATTAGCACACGGCATAAGTTGTGCATAAGTTCCATAATTGATATAATCTCAGGTCATTGTTTAGTTTTATTTTCTAGTGAGGAAAGAAATGGCAAGAAAGTCTTTGAGTGGCGGATTAACTGTCTTTGAGAAATCTATATCCAAGAAATTGCTCGAAATTGGTTGGAGAAATCAGGATATCATACATCTCTTAAATATTGGGCGGGCGAGCACAATAAATCAGGGAAGGGTACAAAGGGTTTGCTTAACGACAAAACCATTTCATCCGCCACTGAAGAAGAATTGGAGCGTTTCCTAAAACGACAAGAAAGTTGGGATTTAAATACTGGCCTCAATCCATTTGTGCCCGAACATCTCAGGCTTTGGCGCGCGCGGGAAGCGATGCTGTCAGCGATAGCAATTTTCAATAATCCGCAGCAGTTTTTCAAGGCTGAAAGTTTTTGCGTGAACGCATGTATTGCTTGGACCTATTTGTTACATCATGCTTACACGCTGGCAAAAGGTAGCGAGCCAATCAATTCGAACGGTAAATATCTTTCATTAAGCGATATGATCACAAAACCTTATGCCGGCCTACACTATGAACAACAAGCGAACTTAAAGAGTGTGATCGAAATTAGGGATGACGCCGTTCATAGATATCTTGACCCCAATGACGAGCGGATTTTTGACGCGTTGTTTTTATCATGTGCAATAAATTTTGATTTCGCGCTTCGTACAATTGGAGGGGAAAAGAAAACTATTGCTGATAAATTGACGTTTGCGTTACATTTGTCTGCGCCAAAACTAAACAATACTAACATTTCCCTTTCAGCAAACCTTCCAAACCATGTTTCGCAAAAAATTGACTCGATTGTTAATCCAACTGATCCAAAGTTGCAGAGTAGTGATTATCAATCTGTGATACGTGCGCAGTTGGTGAAGGGAAATGCGCAAGATTCAAGTACGAGAATAATCAACACGGGACAGGCAAATGGTGTTGCAGTGTTGCATCCAACACCGATGAATAAACCCCGACTGATCGCAACGGAAGTAGTGCAAAAGGTTGCCAAAAGACACCCTGGTTTCAAGATGACTTCCCATACAATCGCGTGGAAGTACTTCAAAGTAAGGGAGGCAAACCCATCATTATCAACCGATGAAAAGTACTGTTGGGCGGAGGTTCGTGGAAAGTCGGTTAATTACAGTTACTCAGATGCTTGGGTTGAAAAGCTAATCGACGAATTAAATAAATACCCCAATGCAATAAATGACTGGAAGGCAAAAATGACTAGTTAGATCGGTCTCAAAGTCGTATTTATTTGAGTACCCCCCACAAATCATATTCCCCTGCTTCGTCCACCTCGACCGTAACGATATCGCCGACGGACAGGTTTTCGAACCCTTCGTCGATAAACAGGTTGCCGTCGATTTCGGGGGCGTCGGATTTGGTGCGGCAGGTGGCGCCGTCGTCGTCGATCTCATCCACGATCACATCCATGACGCGGCCGACTTTGGCGGCCAGTTTCGCCTCGGATATCGCTTGGGCTTTGGCCATGAACCGGTCCCAACGGTCCTGTTTCATTTCATTGGGTACATGATCGGGCAGATCGTTGGATCGTGCCCCATCGACGTTTTCATATTGAAAACATCCCACGCGGTCCAGTTGTGCCTCATCCATCCAATCCAGAAGGGTTTGGAATTCCTCCTCGGTCTCGCCCGGATAGCCGACAATAAACGTGGATCGCAGGGTGATATCGGGGCAGGCATCGCGCCATGCGGCGATTTCATCCAGTGTTTTCGCCGCCGCCGCAGGGCGGGCCATGCGTTTCAAAGTATCAGGATGGGCATGTTGGAACGGGATATCCAGATATGGCAGGATCAGCCCATCAGCCATCAGCGGGATCAGATCGCGCACGTGCGGATAGGGGTACACATAGTGCAGCCGCACCCATGCGCCCAGTGATCCCAAATCCCGCGCCAGATCTATAATATGGGCGCGGTGGCCGCGATCCTCGGCATATTTGATGTCGACGCCATAGGCCGAGGTGTCTTGGGAAATCACCAACAGCTCACGCACGCCATTTTCGACCAGTTTTTCTGCCTCGCGCATAACGGCATGCGCTGGGCGCGATTGTAGGCGGCCGCGCATGTCGGGGATGATGCAGAATTTGCATTTGTGGTTACAGCCTTCGGAGATTTTCAAATAACTGTAATGGCGTGGGGTCAGTTTGATACCCGATGCCGGCAACAGATCAACAAAGGGATCAGGGCTGGGTGGTACGGCCGCATGGACTGCATCCAACACCTGTTCGTATTGATGTGGGCCTGTCACGGCCAAGACACGAGGGTGCACGCCGGTGATATATTCCGGTTCTGCCCCCAAACAGCCCGTCACGATCACGCGGCCATTTTCTGCAAGCGCCTCGCCGATTGCCTCAAGGCTTTCTGCTTTGGCGCTGTCCAGAAAACCGCAGGTATTCACGATCACCGCATCTGCGCCCGAGTAGTCGGGGGAAATACCATAGCCTTCGGCCCGCAGGCGGGTCAGGATGCGTTCGCTGTCCACCAACGCTTTGGGGCAGCCAAGGCTGACCATCCCAATGGTTGGTTGGCCTGTGCGGCGGTCATCACGGATCTTGGCATTTGCCAAATCGGGGCGGAGGTTGGGTGGGTTCTGAATCATGCGCGCGTTATACATCGGAATATCGGACCATGAAAGCTGTTTGGTTGGTTGTTTGGAAGGGGTGTGTACTAAAGTTAAATTATTATATATACTAAGGGGTAATATTTTGTGGATGGCAGGGTGATTCTGCGGTATTTTGGCGTGAAGAGAACGGTTTTTGCCAAATTCCTGACGAATTTTACTGCTATTCCTAGTTAAAGGAAACAACTGGGTCAAACGACTAAGATGAGGCGAACTTTGAACGTGATGCGATCATGTGTTACAAAAATTTGGCGCGATCAAACGGGGTCAATGACGATTGAATTCGTTATTTGGTTCCCAATGCTTGTCGCGTTGTTCATGTTCTTTGTGTATTATTCACATTTTTGACACGCCATACGTTGATTTTGAATCAGATGCATCAGGTTGCGCGTGCCTACTCTGCGGGTTTTTTCTTGGATACGGATGTGGCGAAGGCCGCGCTTGATAAATACCTAAGTCGTGCTGCGGATGAGGCATCGCATCCTTTGTTAAACTCAACCGTGACGGATGAAAACGGTTTCGTTACGATTGATGTTGTATTGCCGATGCTAGATACAACCGGATTTTTTAGGTTTTTCGTCGACAAAGAAAATGGAATGCTGACCACGCGGTTGACTGTTAGATCACCAATAGAGGGACGATCATGATAAAATTGGTAAGAAATCTTGTTGCGGACGAACGTGGTGTTTTAACGACCACTGCGTTTATATTTTTCCTTGCTGCATTTGGTGTATTTGGTTCCGTTTTGTCAGTGAAATATTACGCCTCGCAAAAGGAAAATGTACTCGGCGCAGCCGAGGCGGCCGCTGTGACAACAATCCGTGCAATTCATGAGGGGCGCAAAGGTCAGCCAATTAACTCTTTAGATGACGCGAAAGCCTTTGCCAAAGCGGCAATGGTCGCGCTTTCTGACGGCACTGATCTTGATGGATTGCTGGATAGCCATATTCCCAGTGTCAGCGAATCTGCCGACAAAATAATCGACGTTAAACTATTCAAGTATTCTGATAGCTTTGAGGCATTTTCACATGTGGCTGGTGACGGAACAGCCCCGACAGGGGGTGCGTCAGGTTTGACCGAGGCGACAACCTTGGCTGATGTTGGTTTGGTTGTAATTGAAGTGCATTTTACCGAAGAACGGCAGAGTTCGCTGTCCGCGGGCTTCTACAATTTTGTGTCGCCTCGGCGTGATCTTCAGGTGCGGGCGATCGGGGCTGCATATGTACCCAACTGTACGCAAACTGGTCTGTACAGCGCATCAAGCATCGACATCAAAGGCAGACTGGTCGCGCAAGGCCCGTCGTGCATCCGCACAGATCGGCTTTTGTCGGAACTGACCTCAACGACTGTCCCCTAAGGTGAAATCAGCATTAACGTTG
>Ga0181585_10003931_pt1 | contig 12968 bp, 12 predicted proteins | sample 071ome_29_FD_132469 | JGI IMG/M metagenome (GOLD analysis project Ga0181585, IMG submission 132469) | Coastal salt marsh microbial communities from the Groves Creek Marsh, Skidaway Island, Georgia - 071407BT metaG (megahit assembly) | ecosystem: Environmental > Aquatic > Marine > Intertidal... | reverse complement strand
TTACATACTCTCCAGCTGTGGCTCTGAACACAGAATCAGAACAGGTATCTTGTCTGCATTGATTGATTGTTACTTCTTTGAGTTTTTGATCAGTAGAGTCATTGACCAATCTTTGATGATGTCCAGGTAGAGCTGAGTATACTGTATCGTATTTTGGATACACTTTTTTGAACCATTCACCAATTCGTTCGGACAGTAGTTTTCTTGCTTTTCCTTTCAGATACTTTGGTGGATAGTCATAATCTGCATTTGGGTATTTATCCTGCCAAGCATAAGGAATAATTCCTAATGGTTCAGATACGACATACAAGTCTACATCTTTATCACCAAGAGCCTTTAGATAGCCATATTTATGGCTTGGAGACTCTGCAAAGGGTTTTGTAGCAGCACAGGGTAGAAGAACAGCTACACGATGCTTAGGGCGAACTCTGAGTGATTTCTTCCAATTGTCTGTAATGTCCTTGTGTTGGATAACTTTTAGACCTTGATCTACAGACCGAACAATGAACTTTTTCTTTCGGTTGGGCTTATTTGCAGAGCCTTGTTTTGGATCAAAATCCTGTAAATAAATAGATATAATGCTTTCAGGTACTTTACTGGATTTGAGTATGTTCAATATATCCTCTTGATCTATACTGTTTTGAATATCATCAATTTCGTATTCTGTTAAATAAGGCTCTATATCAATAACAGGAACTTCTATCTCTAGATCATCATGTTGAAAAAGTTTTAATAGAGCATGATATCTGTGAGAACCAGTTAAAAATTTATTTCCAAGATAAATTAAAGGTCTTCCTTTCCAACCATTTTTTTTCATACTTTCATATATTTCTTCAAATTTATTTATATCTGTAATACGATGAGGCGGAAATTTACTCAGTACGGAATAAGAGTCTTGGTACGAAATTTCTTTATTCGCAGATCCTATTTGCACCTTCTTTTCTTTATCTGCTTTGTTTCCTATCAACCCAAGAAGAACTGAACCCAATATCGTACCTAATACTGTTTTATTCACGACTTCACCTCTTTCTTAGATTGCTTTTTTGAGGTGTTGTTCTTGGATATTGCATAAGTTGATAAACAGCTTGGAGCAAGATGTTTTTATGTCGATAACGTAAGTCATCAATATAATTTCTTTCATATGCGGTAAGATTTGGATTTTGCAATGCTTCTTGAACTTTGTTCAGCATCGTAAAATACAACTGTCCAAGATTTTTGTTGTCCCTGAGAGGATTGTTCCTATTATTGAACCTTTTAACGGAAAACTGAAGATAGCTAAATACCAAAGGATACATATTAAATTCACTGTCTTTAAGATTAAGAGTATGTAATTTCCTATTATTACTCATAGACATCGGAAGATCTGATATGTCTGTATATTCAATATCCAACCATTGAAGATTGGACAGATTGCCAATGTTTTCTGGTATCTTCTTTAATTTTGATTTCATTATGTGTATGTTTTCCAGAATTGGAGCGGCATTGAATATGCTTTGCAGTAAAACAAATGTTTCTCCAGGATTGTCTTGTGGTAAATTGTACTCATTGCCACTATCCCCTTTGAAATTCAAACGTAAATTTTCAAGATTAGGAAGTCTTATATCACCGACAGTCTCAAAGGCTGGATATCTTTCCATCGTTAAATATTTAAGGTCTTCTGCAAATGGTCTTAGATAAACATCTGGATCGAAATAATGTCTTTTTCCTATTCCGAAAACCTGTTTGAAATTTATTGTTTTATATGGAATGTATATAGGGTTTTCTTTGTATTTTTTATCCTGCCCTCTTTTGTAATACTGTTGTTGAGAAAGGTATGCACTCTTCCATTGTTGTAAGCTGGTCGTAGGTTCGTCTAAGTATTTAGGCTGGATGAAAAGCTTGACAAATGGATTCGGAGAAGAAAAAACCAAACCTATAGGATCAACATCTTGCCTCCAGCTTCTAGATTTTTTTTGCGACAAATCTTTCAATGCTTTATGGTCGATTTTTATAGGCGTGTTTTGTAAATAATTCCAATCATCCGCTTCCACAAAAAATCGAAATGGGATTACCTTTTGTAAGTATAAGTCAGCTTTGTATCTATCTGATATTATTTCGATGCCTTGAAATTCTACTTTTCCATTATTTGCAAAGCCCTGCACAGACAAAGTGTTTTCTGAGAATATTTTCTGAACAAACTCAGGTCTAAGTTCTGATACCTTTACATTGGTTTCGCTTCCTGAAAATGAAATGTTTGAATCATAAATCATCTCGACAGGTACAGTTGTCATAAGTTTTATTTTTTCATGTTCGTTGCTTTCATCTGTCCTTAGTCTTGGGTTGTATAACACAAAATGAGACCCAGCAACAGATTTTAAGTTGGGAAGATCAAAAAGGCTTTTATTGAAAGCCAATGTTTTGCTATGAACTATCCTGATTTTTTCTAAATCTATACATTTTTTGATGTCTTTTGGAAGAGCGACATTACTATTTTGAGCTGTAATGACGAGTTCTTTTAGTTTTCGACAATATACTTTTGCATTATATAAATCCAGATCATAAGAAGCTGAATCTGACGTAAAATCAATTGATTCTATAGCTTTTAGTTGAAGCAAATTATTTATCATTATTTGCTCTCCGTTCCAAGAACTCATCTCAACTTTTATCTTCTTCAGTGATATTAGATTTCCCAATCCAACAACTTCTTTGATGGCATATGAGGTTGAAGTATAACGTCTTTTCCTGTAGTATCTCTTTGTTTTTGTTGCATATAATTGGGTCATTTTTTTGAAACGACCATCAAATATTATTTTCTCAACATTGTTAACATAAAGGTATTCTAAGTTTGGAAAATTTGTACTACTGATCGTCATATATTTATTACGTAGCCATCCAGCATTATAATAAGGAAGTACTAAATATTTCAATTTAGGAAGGGTTCCGATCTCTTCTGTAATGCTTATCGTTTCGTTGTAGTCGTGGAATTCAGTGTTATACAAGCAAAGAAACTCTAGGTTTTTGCAAGCAGACAAAAAAGAATACCCACCAGATGAGCCCTTCACATACGATGTCATGTTTATTGCTTTTTCTTGATGGACATAAAGTTGCTTTAGCTTTGTTAAATGACCAATACATTCTAACTCAGCAGAACCTTCAAAGAAAAAGTATGATCCTTTCAGAAACAAATACTCTAAAGATGTTAAGGTCTTTATTGTTTCATGAACATTACGAATTCTTCTATAGTTGTATTTTTCTTCATCAATGGCACATCTATCATCTATCTTAAGGTATTCAAGTTGTTTCATATCTGTTAATGGACTTAAATCAAATATGGGAGCACATATACGCAATCTTTTCAATGTTGGTATATCTTTTAAAAACTTTGGTATTTGCTCCATGTTGGGAGATACGATATTCAAGCTCTCTAATTTGGTTAGACCAATAAATTTCGATGAACTGAGTTGCTTAAATGTGCCTTTTATAAAAAGATGCTTGACGTGCCTTGATTTGGTAAATGTTGGTTCCCCTTTGTTTCTAACATCATATACAACTATATCTTCAGCCAACTGTTTTTTTTGAGTGCTTTATTGAATTCTCCTGTGCCCCAAACCTCTATATCTGGATTTGATGGTTCAAGATTAGAAAATATAATGAGTTCAGGTAAACCATCAAATCCAGACGAATATTGTTTGAATATATCTGCAAAAGATTTAGATGATTTACCGCCAGATCTCGACTTTGTAAAACCCAAAAGAGCTGCACCCAGTATTGTTCCCAATGCTACTTTGTTCATTTTAACGACCCTTATTTAATTGTACTATCAAATCAAAAGCTTTGTCACATGCTACAAATGCATGGAATCCAAGTTTTGCAGAAAGAGTATTGTCATTTGCTGTTGAAAGTTGGCAGTACCCAAAGTTTCTTTCTGTCAATACAGATAGACTATCTGTGTTTGAAAGTTGCAACAAAGCTGGAACAAAGAACATATGCAATACAGAATATATCTTGTCACCAATTTTGACCAAAACACCAAAATGCCTTTCAGGTGGATGACCTTTCCAGAAGCCTTCAACTGAATGTAGTCCTGCTCCCAAGCAGGTAGAAGCATTTGGACCAACACTCTTACCTCGTCCTGACGTTCCAATCAATCTAAGCATTTTGTCGTTCAAAAACTCTACAACAAATATCCGAATGTTATTTCCTGGTATCGAATGCTCTATCCTTAAATCACCAAGATCTACTATGTATTCTTGATTTTCTCTGTATCCATCGGTAATGTCAACATAGTCATTTATATCAAATGGAAGTTTTGTGGTTTTTGCTTGCTTTAATCCTTTTTGTAAATCGGCAACTTTTTGTTCAAGAATCTGCTTTAATAAAGATTCATTTTGCTGAATTGTAAAGAAACCATTTATTATATTATTCCAACTTCGCAAAACAAAGGATTTATAACTGGATAAATTGTTTATCTCAGATTGAGATATTAAATCATTTATAGTTTCCATTGCTCGTTCATATGAACGGTTAAGATCTGTTTTAAGGCGTGGATGGTATACTCTCATTTTACCCAAATAACTTTGATTTTGCTGATCTAACATAAGATGCGTTATTTCAGAATCCTTTATTTTTTCAGTCAGATTAAGTATCTTAGTTTTAAATTTGCTATCAATTAAAGGCTTTTTCATTAATATCTTTCTGACATCGATATATATAGGATTAAACAACTTTAGAGGTATTGGCTTTAAGAAAAAGCTCATTGTTTTATCAAAATCAGATTGTGTTATTTCTTGTGTTTTTAGTTTCTTTAATAGAAGTGTGGGGTTGGGCAAATAGAACTCTATGTATTTATTTTCGGTTTGATCGTACATACCTGGATAATAACCTGGATAATAAGAAGCACTTCCTTTTAAGAATTTATTCGGAATGTCTTTTATTTTAACTTCTGGACTACCTGCTAAGTATGAAAACAATTCGAGCCAATCTACTTCACTAATTCCTTTTTTTTCTATTTTGCTTTTTAGATATTTTTGTATTTCAGGGTAATCTGAAAACTCTGGTATTATATATTTTATGTACTCTTCTTTTTTGTCTGTCTTTGAATAATAACTATCTGACAATTCTTTTATGTTTGATGTAGCCGCTTTAAGATATATATCCAAACTAATATTGAAAGATTGTACATCAATCTCAGTACCCATCGGATATTTTGATTTTAGTTCTTTAATGTTCTTTTTGAAGATATGATGAAATCTGTTCATCTTTACAGAAGAACCCATATTGCCTTTTGCTAAACCTAAAAGAGTTGCACCCAGTATTGTGCCTAATACTACTTTGTTCATGTTGTCATCTCCAAGCAGATCCAGAGCGTTTTCTTTCTTCATTCATCATATTTGACAGTTCATCAAAGTGGTTGTTCATAATATGCATCACGCCAAAGTGAACAGGGATATCGATTTTATCTTCCTTTACATTTTGCAACGCATACCAAACAGCATCGGCATTTTCCCAATTTAAAATAGGCTCCCATTTCATCTTCTCTTCTATACTCAATTCATATACGTAGGTTGTATACTTGAAGTTTGGAGCTGTAAAAACAAACTGACCAATAAACTGACCAGGAGGAAGTCCACCTGTTTCTTCTTCCGTTTCTCTAACTGCAGCATCCATCGGTGAGTCGTCCCAAGGATCTACTTTTCCACCAAATATTCCTGCAGTACCTGGTTCTCGAACCATTAGTGATCTGTGACCCAACAAAATGGTATTGTCTTGAGGGCAAACAAACATAATACCAGCTGCTTCACTACCCCAAAAACCAAGTTGATCTAAGGTGGATTTGCGATTTGAAAAACTTCCTATTTTATTTTTTACTGTGCCAATTGCAGCCAATCCAGCAATAAGAGTCCATAAGTTTTTGTTCATACTATTCTCCAAAATACTGTATCTATAATAGCATACAGTCTATGAAGATATATGAATATTCAACCAAGGTATTTGTTCAAGTGTTGTTTTAATCTGGACAGGCTTATCTTTTGGGTTGATAAATCTCGAAACTTCATTCCATAATGACGCTCTTTCTTCTTCATCAGAATTCTTCAAGAAGGTCATAAAGTGAGAGAAGTCTTTTTCAGATGCATGCGGAAAGACAATGTATCCAGATTTGTGTTTTGTATGATGAGCATAACCCCAACTGTTCATTGATCTGGAAAAATAGGAATAGTTTGGATACATTCCTTTCTTGTATGGGTCTTCTTTTACAGTAAAACTTATCGGCTTATCTAATGTGCCTTCACTTATATCAGAAGAAACAAAGTACACAGCTTTGCTTGGCAAAGATAAAAATGTTTGGGACAACCTTTCAGCAAATTGAGGGTTTCTTAAAAGGGGAATAAACTCAGAAACAGTCATTCTATCTTGATTAGAAAGAGGCTGTATTAGCCAACCATTATCTTTCGCTTTAACAGATATATCAATTGCCAGTCGTTTTCGACCAAATACAACAGAAGCCACTATATTTTCCTCAGATTTGGGGTTGTTTTATCTCTGGATGTCATAAACTTATTTCCTTGCTCATCATAAAACCAGTATTCACTTGTTTCGAATCCTCTTACAGAGATCTCATGACCGTTTGTATCAAAATATACACCATTCAATAACTCGCCATGATATTCAGCACCATAGGGAATCTTATAATTGTTGTCTTTAAAAGGATCGCCAGTAATTTTTTTTGCGAGCATGAAGTTAAATTCTTCGTTATTTTCTAGCCAGTCTTCTAGGTCAAGATATTCCCCAAATAAGAATGCATCGCCTATGCTCTTTACTCCTGTCTTGTTTAACACTTGTGCTATTTGCTCACAGTATGATGGTATCTGCAATTCTATAGGATTTCTTGGGTCTAAATGTATTGAACGTATAAGCAACCTGCTACCCATAAAATGTACTGCGGATACAAAATCTAGGGCAAGTAATCTTTCCCTAGCTTCTTTCATTACCTCACCAGTCAATTGACTGGTTATCAAAGAGAATACCAGTTCTGCATATTTTTTTCGGTGTAGCATTTTAGCTGAAGAGCCAACTTTTTTCACTCCAGAAATCAAAGCTGCACCAACAATTGTTCCAATGGCATACTTGTTCACGCTATTCACCAAATCTTTCTTCTAGCATTTCTATTATGATATCAGATTCGCCTGTTCCTTCACCATCAATCTCAATGTAGGGAACAGTTGTTACACCACCACGCTTTTTCGCAAGTTCTTTTTTGTTTTTATCAATTTCAACTGATTTTCGCTTGTAAGATACATCCAGTTCTTCTAGCTTGTTTCGAACTTTTTGGCAGTATGGGCAGTGCTCAAGATCGTACAAGACAATATCTGTTTTGGACAGAGAGCCTTGCTTCTTTAAATGGTTAAACGTCCAGTAGATCAATCCCAACCCACCAACTGTTAAAAATATTTTTTCACTTTTTTCCATTATCTTTTCCTCAGTTTCACACCAGACATATCGCTTTCTTTCCTTGCAAAAGACTCAATGGGAGGGTTCACCTCGTATCCTTTATTCTCCCACCACATCGAACTACTTGGTCTATTATTAGTTAAAACCGATTCCAATTCTTCCAGAACATGCTCTACAATTTCATCGATTTTATCTTCTGTATAGAAGTTTGGAATTGTCATTTTTATTGTCCAAGTTACATTTTGGGATAAGTCATTCCAAAAATCTCCTTGTTTGGCTTTTGATTCTCTATACAAATCAGAAACTAAATCTTCTATGCTTTCATATTCTTCTTCAAGAATACCTTCCTCTTCCCAATCAAGATACGCCCTTAAAGCATCTTTAGCTCCATCAATATCATCTTTATATTCTTCTATAAAGTTTTTGTTCCATTCAGCCTCTATGCTTTCATTGTCAGGATGATCTTCAAAGTCACCATAAATTTCAACATTCAACCATTTAGGCAGAGTTTCTAACATCTGTTCTATAGACCAATCAATTGCATCACCCCAAGCGTATTCTGGTTCAAAGAGATAGCCATCATCATTGATATCATAACGAGCTCGTATCTTCCAAGTGACTGTTATTGGAACAATTTTTACTTCCTTTATTCTAGAAGAAGAACCGATGTGTTTTTTTACCAACCCAAGTGCAGCTGCACCGAGTATCGTTCCTAATATACTTTTAGATATATTCATCGTTACACCTTTGTCCAATCTTTGGGAAATCCACCAGCCCATTCAATAAAGTTTCTATTGATGGTTTTGTTTTTTGGTAGTGCTTGTTTTTGAGCCAGCCCTGCCTTTCTTCTCGCAGTTTTATTTAATGCCCACTTTTGCATCGAAGGGGATATCATGTTTGACATGCTTGTAATCGTTGGAATGGTTGGTTTACCTGTTCTTGCTATACAGTATGAGTCTTGTGGATACACCGTAAAGTTCCAGATATATGCACCATTCAAAGGAATTGTAGATAAGTCTGCTGGATTCAGTTCGAAAGTTTCGGTCGGCATTTCAAATGGAAACACAGGCTGACTAATGTTTCCAGCGAATGCATAGGAGTTCAATGCACCAGACAAAATAAGCTGCTCTCCAACCCACTGAGCGACTTGTGGTATCACTGCTTCGCCAATCATTTTATATCGTAGTGTGTCTGTTCTTGTATTTGTTACATCAACAATGAATGGCGGTTCATTTTTTGTATCCCAGAAAGAAGAATACTTTGTATAATCTACACAAGTATCGCTGTTGCTAATAATTGTAGTTGGATCAAAGTAGTCTTGTTTGCAAGGATAACAAACAATAAAGTATCGCTTTCTTGTTTGTGGAGAACCAAAATCACAACCTCGCAGAAGTTGATACTCTACCACATAGTTTTTCATGTTCATGTCAGCTGCAATAGATCCCAAAGGAGAGATGCTACCTCTTTTTGTCCCTTGCGTTCTTAAATCTTTAACATTTTCCATAATTACAATGGGAGGAACACCTCTGTTCATTGTGGCTATTTTATCAATTAGCTTTGATATAGCAAAATACAGACTGCTACGTTGTCCATCAAAGAATCCACCTGTTTTCGATTTTAATACATTGACTGAAGACACGTCTTGACAAGGAAAGCCACCTATCAATAGATCAATACTTGAAATCTGCTCTCTGTTTGCATCGGAGAACAACTCAAATATGTTGGAGTAAATAGGAACATCTTTCCAATGCGTTCGTAGAACCTTTTGTTTATCTTGATCCATTTCGCAAAAGAATGCAATCTCAACATCTGCACCATGTTCTCTAAAAGCCCTCTCTATACCCAAATCTAGACCGCCAATCCCTGAGAAAAGTGATCCTATGCGTATCTTCCTAGAACCAGACCCTTTTCTGCCTTTCGTCAGATTTTTTGCACAAATAAGTGCTATTATAGATTGTAGTAAAACTGTAGTGGACTTCATAATGAATTTTTCGCAAGAAATGTGGGATAATGCTGTATCTAATGTAGCCTATTTTTTCTCCGTTAAGAGAGATATGGTTGAACATTGCTTAAAAATTGTTCTACAAGAAGAAGGTATAAGCCCTTCTCAAACTTTTTGGTTTTTTCGTTCATTAGCTCTCAATGGGAATATTTCCATGAAGCCTTTTGAGGAAGAGCCTGGTCCAATACAAATCAACCGAATACTTAGATATTATCTGAAATGCCATGATTTTATCAAAGAACCTGGAGAGTGGATTGGTTACAGTAAAATGTGGGCAGACCTAAAAACAAAGAGCCTATACAGGCTGTCCTCTGACTTGAATTTTATGCCAAATGTTTCAGGTTACGATATTTTTTGGAAATCAACCAACCATTCTGACTTTTTTTATTGGGATTATCTTTTGTATCCAATACACCACAGAAGTTTACCAAACGAAGATATATGTAAAGCTGTTTGGATGAATTGGATTATGTCGCTTGACAAAAAAGACATCGTGGAGTTGCGTTCTTATATCGAATTTGCTGTGCAAGAAATCTTCGCATTAAGTCCAGAGTACATTCGAGTGTATTCTCGAATCGGAGAGGATAATCCTGAATTCTATAGAATGTGTTTGATGACAAACTTTGGTATGAATCATCTTGTAAGTAATTATGATTACTCTTTACAACAAGCAAAATCATTCTTTGAGGATTCTGGATTCGTGTTTAATAGGAGCATACCAAAAATGCCTTATGGGTTTGACTTTATGGCAGCTCAACTGAATATATCTTGTTATGCAAAACCAGCAGGTCTATGGAAGGTGTAAGCCCATAGCAAAAAGCATTTTTGCGAATGGATCACTCCATATACAGTCGGTTTCATCAACAGGGTTTTCTTTTAACCACTTGTAATTAACCAGTGCCAAAGACTTGTTCTCTTTTGCATAGTTCTTTCCGACTGTAAACATTCCACTTAATCCACAGCACCCTGCTATTTTTGCGGATGGTGTATCGATATGAACTTCTTCTGTTTTTTTGTATCTTACAAGAACGGATACAACTACTTTGTCTTTTGGTTTATATGTAATCAAAGGCTTTTGCTTGACCTTCAGTTTCTCGAAGTCGCTTTTGGTCATCACAACTATGGACTTAGAATCTGCGGTGATTTTTTTTGATCCAGGAACTTTTCTATCAAATATCTTTAAGCCAGACCCCCTCATTCTTTTCACCCAAAGCGTTTTTGTTTTATAGAAAAACTGTACTTTTTGGATGAAAGGGTATCTTCTGTTTGAATTCAAATCTTTAGATATGTCTAGAACAACCAAAGGCTTTTTGTCTGTATAACAAATACCTTTTTCTTTGACCAAGATCGGAACAAACAGCTTTGAGAATTCTTTATCATACATCAGTGCTCCCATCTGTGTTGATAATTGGAAGTCTTTCTGTATATTCTGGTTCTAATTCATCTGTATCTTCTGATATGTCCAAATCTGCCATAAGTTTTTGTTCAGAATCAGGCTCCGATTCTACTTCTTTTACCCATTCGGTGTGCAGCCAAGCCCATCTTTTTCTATTTTCTAAATAAGTTTCGTCTTCATGCCAAAAGTACGCTTCTTTTTCTGCTCTTAGACTCAAGTATGCTGTTGGACCATCCATCTTATGTATCAAACGATTCTTCGCATAATCCCAAAGATAAATAACCAAGAAGCCAATCATTCCTGTTTCGATTTGTTGTTGAAAGTGGATTACTTCATGTCGCTTTGTTACTTCGCTCATTTTATCTTTGGAAAACACAAAACCAAATAGAGATATTGCACTGATTTCTATAGGAGCAAAGTAGGATAATACTTTTGGTAACTTTGAATTTTCAAAGAAAAAAGGTTTTAGCATTTTGAGCATTTGTACTCCATTTGCACTAAGACAAACTTATAAAAAACAATATATAGAACTTTTATTAAAAATATAAAACTTTTGAAAACATAGCTTGTAAGCTAACTTTAGGCAATAAACTTTCTTATAGTTTTAAAAAGCGACTTGCTTTTTATATTGTAACTATATAAAAGTATAACTGGTTTTTTGTATTTATTGTTTTTGGATTAACTATGTATCAACAACTCACTCTTCCGCTTTTATTTGAACAGAAAGACAAATCTTCATCGGTATATAAGAATAATAGCACACAAACTTCTAAAAAAGTGTCAAAAATGAAAGAAAAAGAAAGTCCATGTATTATCGTAGATGAATTGTTAGATGAAGAAATAGAGGTTCAAAAAATAGAAGATCAGGCTTGGCAATGGACTATGGATGTTGATAAATGGATTTGGCGACAAATCAGAGAAAGAAGGGTTCCAGAGCAGGATTGGGAAGATGTATACAGCCTTTGCATAATAGAAGTTTTTAACTTAATGAAAAGGTATAATCCAAAATATTCTAAGGTTTCTTGGGCAAACTTTGGGATTTTAAAAGCATTTAAAGAATATGAAAGCATCAACGGAACCATTAGGCTTCCGTTTCATGTTTTAGAGAAGATGGCAAACTTAAGAAAATTTATCACACAACAAGAACACGAAGGTAACACTGTTACAGCTGAGCAAATGTCTGAAGTGTCAAAAATGAAAATCACAGACTTATTGGTTGCTAGAGATAGGTATGCTTTCATCCATTCAACAGATCCAGAAGGTAATTCTACTGATTTTTCTGGAGAAAGCTTGGACATAGACAGAACCTGCGAAGATTTTGTTAACTCTGGAGAACTTGACCCAGAAGAATCTGCAATTGAAAGTGATCAAATGAGTTATTTGTATCAGAACCTCTGTTGTTTATCTGATCTTGAAATTTATGTTCTTACGCTTCGTTTTGGGCTAGACTCGGAAAGAATACCCAATAGACCTGCATTTAAAAGAAAAGCTGTATACTCTCTAGATTGGCACTTAACAGGTGAATGTTTGCGTTTCAATGATATTGCTGATAGGATGAATATTACAAGAGAAAGGGTAAGGCAAATTGAGAGTCGTTCTATTGACAAAATTCGTGCTAGAATAGAGTTAGAGAAAAGATATGAAAATTAACCTACATAGAACAGACACTCCATATAAAATCACAAAAGCCTCTTTACAAGACCGAATTTCACAAGATTTGCCAAGATTCGGTTCATTAAATCAAAGAAAAAGAACTTCTGGGAAGATGTCAAACAAGAAGATGTATGAGTTATTTATTCTTCAGTATTTGGTTTCTTTTGGGTTGTTAACGAAAGGCGGATTGTGTGTTTTTGCAAAAAAAACCAAAAGCAAAGATAAAACAAAGTATTTCACTGTAGAGGTCGTTTCTCAGCCAAACAAAAAAATAAGCTATACGCTTGATGGCGTGTCTGATTCTGCAATCGGTATTGCAATTAGGTTGGCAAAACTTGGTGCGAACTCGTTTTACTATTCTGTACCATTTAACCGAAATACATTACCAAAAGATTTGCAGGACTCTTCTTTTGCAAATACTGTTTTGTCTTTTTTTAATATGTTCATGTCTTGTGGAAACATCAAGGTTTTCATTACATATTTTGAAGA
>Ga0181585_10003918_pt1 | contig 12987 bp, 10 predicted proteins | sample 071ome_29_FD_132469 | JGI IMG/M metagenome (GOLD analysis project Ga0181585, IMG submission 132469) | Coastal salt marsh microbial communities from the Groves Creek Marsh, Skidaway Island, Georgia - 071407BT metaG (megahit assembly) | ecosystem: Environmental > Aquatic > Marine > Intertidal... | reverse complement strand
GGACAGGTCCTGTCCGTCGGTGACGGCATCGCCCGTATCTACGGGCTCGACAATGTACAGGCAGGCGAACTCGTCGAATTCCCGGGCGGCATCGCCGGGATGGCGCTGAACCTGGAAACAGACAATGTCGGCGTCGTGATTTTCGGTGACGACCGGACGATCAAGGAAGGCGACACGGTCAAGCGTACGGGCTCGATCGTCGATGTGCCTGTCGGCGAAGCGCTGCTTGGCCGCGTGGTCGACGGCCTTGGCAACCCGATTGATGGCAAGGGACCGATCGAAACGACCGAACGGTCGCGCGTGGACGTGAAGGCGCCCGGCATTATTCCGCGTAAATCGGTCACCGAACCGATGCAGACCGGCCTCAAGGCGATCGACAGCCTGATTCCCGTCGGTCGCGGCCAGCGCGAACTGATTATTGGCGACCGGCAGACGGGAAAGACTGCCGTCGCAATCGATACCATTCTCAATCAGAAGACCGTCAACGCCGGCGACGACGAATCGAAAAAGCTCTACTGCATCTATGTCGCGATCGGTCAGAAGCGCTCGACGGTCGCGCAGATCGTCAAGGCGCTCGAAGACAATGGTGCGATGGAGTATTCGATCGTGGTCGCGGCGACCGCATCTGAACCCGCGCCGATGCAGTACCTCGCGCCCTATACCGGTTGCGCGATGGGCGAATGGTTCCGCGACAACGGCAAGCATGCGCTGATCATCTACGACGATCTGTCGAAACAGGCGGTTGCCTATCGTCAGATGTCGCTTCTGCTGCGCCGCCCGCCGGGACGCGAAGCCTATCCGGGCGACGTGTTCTATCTGCATTCTCGCCTGCTGGAGCGCGCCGCGAAAATGAGTGACGAGCACGGCGGCGGGTCGCTGACCGCGTTGCCGATCATTGAGACCCAGGCAGGCGACGTGTCGGCCTATATTCCGACCAACGTGATTTCGATTACCGACGGTCAGATCTTCCTGGAGACCGACCTCTTCTACTCAGGCATCCGGCCGGCGGTGAATGTCGGCCTGTCGGTGAGCCGCGTCGGTTCCGCCGCGCAGGTCCGCGCGATGAAACAGGTTGCCGGGTCGATCAAGCTGGAACTGGCGCAGTATCGCGAAATGGCGGCCTTTGCGCAGTTCGCTTCCGATCTCGATGCTTCCACGCAGCGTCTTCTCAACCGGGGCGAACGTCTCACCGAGCTTCTGAAGCAGCCGCAATATTCGCCGCTGCCCGTGGAGGAACAGGTGGTCGCGATCTTTGCCGGCGTCAACGGTTATCTCGATTCACTACCGGTTACGGCTGTGACCCGCTTCGAAGAAGGGCTGATGTCGGATATTCGCAGCAACCATGCTGATATTCTTGCCGACATCCGCGAGAAGCTCGAGCTGACCGGCGAGACGTCGGAAAAGCTGAAAGCAGCCTGCGAAGCCTACGCCAAGTCATTCATCGACAGCTGATCGGGCAGAACCGACAGACAGACTGAAGGAAAGGGTCTGACGCCCGATGCCGAGCCTTAAAGATCTCCGGATCCGGATTAACAGCGTCAAATCGACGCAGAAGATCACGTCCGCCATGAAGATGGTGGCGGCGGCCAAGCTACGTCGCGCTCAGGAGCAGGCGGAAGCGGCGCGGCCCTATTCCGAAAGAATGGCCCGTATGCTGAACTCTCTGGCCAGCGGCACGGCGCAGTCCGCCGGCGGGCCTGCGCTGCTGGCTGGAACCGGAAAGAGCGATGTTCACCTGATCGTAGTGATGACGTCGGACCGCGGCCTTTGCGGCGGGTTCAACGGTTCTATCGTCCGCGGCGTGCGTCAGCGCGTCAGGGCACTTCGCCAGGACGGCAAGGAAGTCAAACTTCTCTGTGTCGGTCGCAAGGGCAGGGACCTGCTGCGCCGTGAGTTCCGGTCGTTGATCGTCGACAGCTATGAAGATATTGCCCGCCCGACGCTGACCTTCGGCGTTGCGAAGCAAATCGCGGATCGGATACTCCAGATGTTCGAGGGCGGCGAGATCGATGTCTGCACGGTGGTCTACAACCAGTTCAGGTCGGTGATTTCCCAGGTCGTTACCGGAGAGCAGCTGATACCGTTCTCGGTCGAAGATGCTGGCGAGGCCAAAGAGACGGTCGATGGCGCCGGTGGCGGTCCGCAGGGAAGCTACGAATTCGAACCCGACGAGGAAGGAATTCTGGAAGACCTGCTGCCGCGTAATCTTGCGGTGCAGATCTATCACGCCCTGCTTGAGAATGCGGCGTCCGAGCACGGCGCCCGCATGACGGCGATGGACAACGCGACCCGCAATGCAGGCGAAATGATCGACCGGCTGACACTGACCTATAACCGGACGCGTCAGGCGGTCATTACAAGCGAACTTATTGAAATTATTTCCGGCGCAGAAGCCCTTTAGGGGCGGTGTCGGCAAACGAGCGAGGATGGATTATGGCGGATAGCACCAATAATGTCGGCAGGATTACCCAGGTCATGGGCGCGGTGGTCGATGTGCAGTTCGATGGGCAGTTGCCCAACATTCTGAACGCACTTCACACCAAGGCGGATTACGGCACGCTGGTGCTGGAAGTCGCGCAGCATCTCGGTGAATCGACGGTGCGCACCATCGCCATGGACTCCACGGAAGGTCTGGTTCGCGGCCAGGAAGTCGAGGATACCGGCGATCCCATCAGCGTACCGGTCGGCCCCGAGACGCTTGGCCGTATTCTCAACGTAGTCGGCGAGCCGGTGGACGAGCGTGGTCCGGTCGAGACCCAGAACCGTCTCCCGATCCATCGTGCGGCTCCGGAATTCATCGAGCAGTCGACCGAAACCGAAGTGCTCGTCACGGGTATCAAGGTGGTGGATCTGCTCGCGCCATATGCGCGTGGCGGCAAGGTCGGGCTGTTCGGCGGCGCCGGCGTCGGCAAGACCGTGCTGATCATGGAACTGATCAACAACATCGCGAAGGCGCATGGCGGCTATTCTGTGTTCGCCGGTGTCGGCGAGCGGACGCGCGAGGGCAACGATCTCTATCACGAGATGATCGAGTCCGGCGTTATCAATCTCGAAGGCGATTCGAAAGCCGCCCTGGTTTACGGCCAGATGAACGAGCCGCCGGGCGCCCGCGCCCGGGTCGCGCTGACCGGCCTGACGCTGGCGGAATATTTCCGCGATGCCGAAGGGCAGGATGTGCTGCTGTTCGTCGACAACATCTTCCGCTTTACCCAGGCGGGCTCGGAAGTGTCCGCGCTGCTGGGCCGCATCCCGTCGGCGGTGGGGTACCAGCCGACGCTGGCGACCGACATGGGCGCCCTGCAGGAGCGAATCACCACCACCAACAAGGGATCGATCACCTCGGTTCAGGCCATTTACGTCCCGGCCGACGATCTGACCGACCCTGCGCCGGCGACCTCGTTTGCGCATCTGGACGCCACGACGGTGCTGTCCCGCCAGATCGCGGAACTTGGTATTTATCCGGCGGTCGATCCGCTCGATTCGACCTCTCGTATTCTCGACCCGCGCATTCTCGGCGAGGATCATTACCGATGCGCCCGCGCGGTGCAGGAGGTTCTGCAGCGCTACAAGAGCCTCCAGGACATCATCGCCATTCTCGGGATGGACGAGCTTTCAGAAGAGGACAAGCAGGTCGTGTCCCGCGCGCGGAAGATCCAGCGCTTCCTGTCGCAGCCCTTCCACGTCGCCGAAGTGTTCACCGGTTTCCCCGGCGTGCTGGTAAGCCTCGAAGACACCATCAAGGGTTTCCAGGGGCTGGTTGACGGCGAGTATGACGACCTTCCCGAGGCGGCTTTCTATATGGTCGGCACGATCGAGGAAGCCATCGACAAGGCCAAGAAGATGGCGGCGGAAGCCGCCTGATTCAGGCCCACCGGATACGGAGATAAGACGCAATGGCCGATCAGGTGCAGTTCGAACTGGTGGCGCCCGAAAGCCTTCTCGTTTCGGATGCCTTCGATATGATCGTGGTGCCGGGAGCCGAGGGCGATTTCGGCGTGCTGCCTCGCCATGCGCCGATGATTTCCACTGTTCGTACCGGCGTTATCTCGATCTACGAGAACAATGCTGTATCGAAACGGGTATTCGTTTCGGGCGGGTTTGCCGAGGTAACGCCCGAACGCTGCACCGTGCTGGCCGATGAAGCCGTTCTGCTCGATGACGCGGACTGGTCGGCGATCGAAGACCGGGTCCGCGCGGCGGAAGAGGCCGTGAATGACGCCAAAGAAGGCGATCGGGCTGCGGCAGAGGCCGAGCTGAAGATTGCCCGCGCTCTACTGGCGGCTTTCGATCGGGCGGCCTGACCCCTTTCATCCGCTTCCCTGCCGGCCCAAACGGGGTCGCGATAGCAATCCCGAACGATCTGTGTAAGACTGGCATTTAAGCCGGATGCCATGGCTCGCGTTCGTAACAAGTAGATTTCGGGGGGGTAGCATGACGAATTTGCGTCTTTCGTTCACGCTGGTCTTGCTGGCCGGTTTGCTGTCGGTCGGCTTTGGCGGCGATGCATTTGCTCAGGAAGCATCGAAAATTTCAGGCGCCGATACGGCGTGGATCATGACCGCGACCGCACTGGTGCTCTTCATGACGATGCCGGGGCTCGCGCTCTTCTATGGCGGCCTGGTCCGGTCGCGCAGTGTCCTGTCGGTTCTCATGCACTGTTCGGCGATCTGCTGCCTGATGTCGGTTTTGTGGCTGATTGTGGGTTACAGCCTTGCGTTCGGGGATGGCGGCGCAGCAAACGCCTGGATCGGTGGATTCGGTAAGGCGTTTCTCTCCGGTGTCGGAACGGACGCGGCATCGGGTACCATTCCCGAGATCGTATTTTTCGCCTTCCAGATGACGTTCGCCATTATCACGCCGGCGCTCATCGTCGGGGCCTATGTCGAACGCATCACCTTTCCCGCAGTCCTGCTGTTCAGCGGCCTATGGCTTTTGATCGTCTATGTCCCCGTGACGCACTGGATCTGGGGCGGCGGCTGGCTGGCCGATATGGGCGTCATGGATTTTGCCGGCGGGCTGGTTGTCCATCTGACGGCCGGAATTTCCGCGTTGGTGATTGCCAGGATGCTTGGCCCCCGGCGCGGATTTCCACGCGAGGTCTCCCCCCCGCACAATCCCGGGATGGTCATGATCGGCGCGGCGATGCTCTGGGTCGGCTGGTTCGGTTTTAACGGCGGCAGCGCGCTCGGGGCGAATGGCGGTGCAGGGATGGCGATCACGGTGACCCATATTTCCGCCGCGGTCGCGTCATTGACCTGGATGACGATCGAATGGATGAAATACGGCAAGCCCAGCCTCGTGGGTTTCGTAACAGGCACCATTGCCGGACTGGCCACGATCACACCGGCTTCGGGCTTCGTCGGACCCGTTGGCGCCCTGGTCCTCGGCGTGATGGCCAGCATTATCTGTTATGTCCTTGTCGGCCTTGTGAAGAACGCTCTGAAGATCGACGATTCGCTCGATGTGTTTGCGGTCCACGGCGTCGGCGGGTTGACAGGTACGATCATGACCGCCTTCCTGGCCGCACCGTCAATGGGCGGTCTCGGGTTCGCCAAGGACGGCATGACAATGGGCAGTCAGCTCTATGTTCAGATCGTCGGGGCTCTGGCGACGGCAGCGATCGCGTTGATCGGCAGCATTGTTATCCTGATGATCGTGAAAGCAATTACGCCGCTCCGTGTGAACGAGGAAGATGAGACCGAAGGACTCGACATCACCTCGCATGGCGAACGCGGTTACAATCTTTGATCGGTCGGTTGTAAGAGCCGGACAGATTCGGGGGACAGACCATGAAACTGATTATTGCGGTTATCAAACCTTCCAAGCTCGACGAGGTGCGTGAGGCGTTGTCGCCGCTGGGCGTCAGCGGCATGACGGTCAGCGAGGTCAAGGGGTTCGGCCGGCAGGGCGGGCACACCGAGATTTATCGTGGCGCTGAATACGAGATTCATTTCGTACCCAAGATCAAGATCGAGATAGCGGTTCCCGACGAAGTCGCGGAACGGGTGATTTCGACGCTTCGAGAGAGTGCCAATACGGGCAAAATTGGGGATGGCAAGATCTTCGTGCTGGATGTTGCCGATGCGGTTCGCATCCGTACCGGAGAAACCGGTTCGGAAGCGCTGTGACCGATACGCACTCTGGCCGATAAGTCCACTACCGATACAGCGCTCAGCCGCGCGTTCCCCGTACGTCAGCCAGGCTGCCGAACGCTTCGACAATGGCGTCGTATAGCGGTCGCTTGAAATCAACGATCAGAGCCGGGATTTCATTAAGTTCGACCCAGCGCCATGCGCGGAATTCCGGGTGGGCGGTATTCAGGTCGATTTCGTCATCGTCCCCCGTAAAACGCAAGGCCACCGGTTTGACTCGCTGCCCGCGGTAGCGGCCTTTTCCCGGCGTCCGGTCGACATTTTCCGGCCAGTCGTACGTGACCCATGTCGTGGCTTCCTCGAGCATGACGGCCGACCCGGTGCCGATTTCTTCGGCCATTTCCCGGAACGCGGCCTCCGCGGGAGTTTCCCCTGCATCGATGCCCCCCTGCGGTAATTGCCAGCAGGGTTCGTCAACATCGTTGCGTTCGGCGACCAGAACCTGTCCATCATTGTTGAACAGCGTGATCGCGACACAGGGACGGTAGTCGGTGTCGGTCACGAATCGAAACCCGTCTGAACGATTTCCGTCATCCGCCGCGTCGAGCGAGCGCGGAGACCGGCGCAAGCGCAAAGCCGCGTTTCGAAACTTCGCGGCTCCACAATGAAAGGCGTTCCAGGGTCACGGGATAGTGGTACGCCATTGCCACGGCCTGGCCCTGGCGTCTGGCCAGATTTTCAAGTTCCCTGAGCTGGCTTTCGATGGCCGGACGCGACGCGCGCTGGTCAAGATACAGCGCGTTTCCGGCATAGGGGATGCGAACGAGCTTGGCCATCTCGCCCACAAGCGTGGTCGCGGCGGTTTCGCTTTCCAGATAAAGGAGCCCGCGCCGTCGTAGCTGTTCGAGGACAAGATTCATATGGCTATGCGTGCGTGCGAATCGCGATCCCATATAGCTCGCGACGCCGATATATCCGCTACTGCGCGACAGGACCCATTCCAGCCGGTCGATATTGGCTTTCGGGTCGAGAGTGGTCAGCAGTCCTTTGGGGCCGGGGTCGAACTGCGGATAGTTGGTCGGTTCCATCGGCAGCATCATCAGGACTTCGTGCCCCGCAAGACGGGCTTCCGAGATATGTTTTTTCAGGTTGTCCGCGTAGGGCGAAAAGGCAAGCGTGATCGCCCCGGGCAGCCCCTGAATGGCAGTCTGCGTCGCTGACGCGCTTTGTCCTACGCCGTACAGGACGACCGATACGCGCGGGCGTCGATCGCTCTGATCGAAGGGCCTTGCATAAACCCGCCAAGCTTCGCGACCGTCCTGTCCGACAATCGGCAACGGGCCCTGGCGGGACGTTTCGATCAGCGCGGGATCGGGAGCCTTCCGTAGCGCCGCGCTGCGGGGCGGCGGCGGCAATTTCGGCGCGGTCGCCGGCAACGGAGGCGCGGTGACGGCGCCGGAAGCCGGGTCCGCCGGTTGCGGCTCCGGCTTCTTCTCTCTCGCTTTCGCTGGCGTGGCGGATGGAGGAGACGCCGATACTTCCGGCTTGCCGGGCTCGGCCGGCGACGATTCCGGCGTCAGCGGCGCAGGCGGAGCGGGGTTCTCAACGGCTTTCGGTGTTTCGACGGGGGGCGCTGACGGCGTCGTCGGTGAGTCCTGCGGCGTTGGCTGGGCGGATTGCCTTCCGGTTGTCGCAGGATCGTCCGCCGTTTGTGACGACACCGGTTCAGGCGCAGCTTTCAGCGGTTCAGTCGCGGCTGTCCCGGGTTCAGGCGAGCCGGGTTCAGGCCTGTCCTGCTGGTCGAGCGGCGGCTGTTCGGGCTTCGCCGTGTCCGGTTTCGGTTCTTCGATGACCGCCATGTCGCCTGGAGACGGCGCCGATTCTTCCGGCACCGGGGACATCAGGACCCAGAGCGCCATCCCCGCCGTAGAAATTACGGCGATCGCAAGCAGGGTCGCCGGCAGTCGAATTCCCCACCGCCGGCGCGTAAGCCCGTTACCCTCGACCATCTGCTTCCGATCGGCTGGCGTCGGACGACGTCAGCCTTTCCGATGTCCCTTCAGTTGCTGACCCGCTGGTTGTACAGCGCTATACCCGCAATAATGTCGAGCGCTCGCCGAAGCTGGTAGTCAAACGGCTTCGCTTCCGGCGCCTTCTTCTCGGCAGCTGGTTTCTCTTCGGTCTCAGCGGGTTCTTCCGGCTTTTTTGTGTTGTCCAGTGCGCCCCGAAGGTCTTCTTCCCGCCGCCTTTGCGCGTTGTCTACATCTTCCAGCTTGGCTTGCCGGACCTCGATATCCGGTTCGATTCCCTTGGCCTGGATCGACCTGCCGGAAGGCGTGTAGTAGCGGGCGGTCGTTAACCGGATAGCGCCATGTCCCGAAAGCGGCATGATCGTCTGCACCGAGCCTTTTCCGAAGGTTCGCGTCCCGAGAACGATGGCGCGACGGTGATCCTGCAGCGCGCCGGCAACGATTTCCGATGCTGACGCCGAGCCGCCATTGACCAGCACCACCATCGGCAGTTTTTCCGCGAGATCGCCTGGTTTTGCGTTATGCCGCGTCGCGTCGTCGGCCCGGCGAGACCGGGTCGAGACGATTTCACCCCGGTCGAGGAAGGCGTCGGAAATCTTGATCGCCTGGTCGAGGAGCCCCCCTGGATTATTGCGGAGGTCCAGAACGATGCCTTTCAGCTTCGAGCCAAGCTTTTCCTTGATCTTCTTCATGCCCGATTCGAGCCCGTCATAGGACTGCTCGCTGAACGAAGTTATCCGGATATAGCCAACATCGCCTTCCGTCCGCCAGCGGGTGGAGCGGATCCGGATATTGTCGCGGGTAATCGTCACGTCGAACGGTTCGCGGCCTTCGCGGCGGATTGTCAGCTTGATGTCCTCTCCGACCTTGCCGCGCATTTTCTCGACGGCCTGCGCCAGGGTAAGGCCCTGAACCGCTTCTTCGTCCAGATGGGTAATCAGATCGCCGGATTGCAGGCCGGCGCGGAACGCCGGCGTGTCGTCGATCGGCGAGACTACCTTGACGAAGCCGTTCTCCATCGTGACCTCGATGCCGAGACCGCCGAACTCGCCCTTCGTCTGAACCTGCATGTCCTTGAAGCTTTTCGGGCTCATATAGCTGGAGTGCGGATCCAGAGACGTGAGCATGCCGTTGATAGCGGCTTCGATCAGGTCTTCATCGCCGACCTGCTCCACGTAATCGGCGCGGACCCGTTCGAAAACGTCGCCGAACAGATCGAGTTGCCGATAGGTTTCCGAGCTGTTGTTCTGGGCGATGCCGCTGGCCGGGATCGCGAGAAAGGCAATAGCGGCTGCCGCCGTCATAATAGATCTGGAAATCATCCGTTTTTCCTGTTTCGTCGTGATGCTAGCCATGGCGTCGGATTGACCGGTTGGCCCCTGCGACGCAGTTCGAGATACAAGGTCGGCGCTTCGGCGCGCGTGGCAGGCATGACGCCAACCGGTTCGCCAGCGAGCACCGTATCGCCCACCACCGCATCGATTCGCTCCAGCCCTGCAAGAAGCAGATGATAGGCGCCACGATGCTCGATTATCAATAGTTTGCCCAGACCCTTGAACGGACCCGAAAAGACCACTCTTCCGCCCCGCGATGCCGTTACGGTCGCCCCGGGTATGGTCCGGATCGTTATGCCGTCGCTTTGCAACCCGTCTTTTTCCGACTTGAAGCGTCCGATAATGCGGCCGGGGACCGGCAGATTTCCGGCTCTGGGGAGGATGATACGCTCCCTGCCGTTCCTTGCGGTGGGGAGTGCCGCGACTTTCCGTTGATCCGAGCCCGAAGCCGGTGCGACGGCTTCGGGAGGCGCTGTTTCCCGATAGTCTTCACGATAATTTGTCGATGCCGCGGGAGGGAGGGCGGGCTTCCTTGACAGGTCGTTCCGACGCCTTGCTTCTATTCTCGCCATGAGGTCGCGGAGATTTCGGGCTTCGCGGCCCAGCCGGTCGGCTTGCGCCGCCGCCTGTTTCTGTTCGTCGCGCGCGCCTCGCAATGCCTGTGCTTTCTGTGCGATGAGCTTTGCGAGAACAGTGCGTTCCCTGTCGAAGGCGGCGCGTTCTTCGTCCAGCTGGCTGCGCGTTCGGATGAGGGAACTTCGAACCTCGGAATACGATTTGAGATCCTCGGACAGCTCTCGTGCACGATCGGAGACTGCCGGCACGGTGCCCCGCAGCAGGAGGGCGCTTCGGATTGTTTCCGCTGCGGGCGTCGGCATGGCGATCAGAGCCGTCGGCGCATTCAGGGCGAATCGTTGCAGCGCGGCGATCAGGGAGGCCAGCTGCTTGCGACGGGAATCGAGGGCGCTTCGCTTGATGGATTCGCTTGCGGTCAGGTCGCGCAAGGACGATTCGATGTTCTCTATCTTTGACGCACGGCCGCGCGCGCGCGACGCCACGGCGATAAGATCCTGTCGCAGTGCAGCGATTTCTTTCTCCGAGAGTTGGGCTTCCCGGGCGAGTCTGGCGGCGCGCCTGTTTGCGTCACGGAATGCTTTCTCGGTGGATCGAAGGGTCTCCGGTTTACCTTGTTCGGCCGGAATCGCTGTTTGCGCACGTACCGGAATGACCGCTGTCACGGCCATTAGCGTGGCGGTCGTGAGCGCCAGTCTGGCGGGTCCGAGAAGGTTACGCCGACGCGGTTTCAGTTTTCTGTCCTTCCGAAACGGCAGGTCTGCCGATCAGCGACCGTCCCGTCATCTGCTCGGGGCGTTCCATACCCATGAGGTCCAGCAGCGTGGGCGCGACATCCGCCAGACGTCCGTCCTGCAGGCCTTTTTCGCCGTCGCGGACGCTGGACAGGATGAGAGGCACCGGGTTGGTGGTATGCGAAGTCATCGGCGCGCCGGTTTCCTGGTCCGTCATGGTCTCGGCATTGCCATGGTCGGCCGTGATCAGCAGGGCGCCGCCCGCCGCCGATACGGCATCGTCCAGCCGGCCGAGACACTCGTCCACCGTTTCGATCGCCGTGATCGCAGCGGACAGAATGCCGGTATGACCTACCATGTCCGGGTTGGCGTAATTCACAAAGATAAAGTCGTACTGTTTCGATTCGATGGCTTCGACCAGCCGGTCGGTGACCTCGCGGGCCGACATTTCCGGCTGCAGGTCGTAGGTAGCGACCTTGGGGGAGGGAATCAGCGCGCGCTCCTCGCCCGGGTAGGGCGTTTCCACGCCGCCGTTGAAGAAAAACGTGACATGCGCGTATTTTTCGGTTTCGGCGATGCGGAACTGTTTCAGCCCGGCGTTCGAAACCAGCTCGGCGAAAATGGCATCCAGCGTCACCGGCGGGAACAGGCTGCTCATCCAGCCCGCCAAAGTCTCCGAATATTCCACCAGTCCAGCGGCTGCAGAAAACGAGACTGCGCGGCTCCGCCCGAACCCTTCGAACGCCGGATCCAGCATCGCTGTCAGGATTTCACGCGCACGGTCGGCCCGGAAATTGCCCATTAGTAAGCCGTCTCCGTCCCGCATGCCCGCATAATCGCCAACAACCGTAGGCAAAATGAACTCGTCGCCGATATCCGCCGCATAACTCGTCTCAATGGCCGCCATGGCGTCGCTGGCCTGCTCGCCCGACGCGGAAACCAGCGCTTCGTAGGCCTGCGACACGCGTTCCCACCTTTTGTCGCGGTCCATGGCGTAGAACCGGCCGGTAACAGTCGCAACCGTGACACCGTTCATGCCGTCGAGGGCGGCGAGAAAATCCTTCATATAGCCATCGGCGCTGCGCGGCGGCGTGTCGCGCCCGTCGAGAAAGGCATGGATGGCGACAGGGAGACCGACTCCGCTGACGATGCCGGCCAGGGCAACGATCTGATCCTGGTGCGAATGGACGCCGCCCGGCGAAATCAGGCCCATAAGATGGCAGACGCCGCCGCTGGCGCGGAGCTTTCCGATGAACTCGGTCAGCGTACCATTGGACGAAAGCGACCCTTCTTCAATCGCGGCATCGATGCGACGGATATCCTGGTCGACGACCCGGCCGGCGCCGAGATTGAGATGCCCGACTTCGGAATTCCCCATCTGCCCCCCAGGCAGACCGACATCGGTTCCGCTCGTATCGAGAAAGGCGTGCGGTTTTTCGCGCCATAACCGGTCGAAGCAGGGTGTGTCGGCGAGGCGGATCGCGTTGTCCCGTTTATCGTCGCGCCAGCCCCAGCCATCCATAACGCAAAGGACTACCGGGCGCTGGCGGGGCGTAAATGTCATATTCGTCACCTGATTACCTGTGAACCGGCGCTCTCGCCGAATATTCCGGCCACTATAATCAATTTCAACGGTTTTTGGTTAGGAATTCACGAACGGTTCGCTTTATGCCGGGCTGTTTTTCCCGTGCAGGACAGGGCGCGGGACAATAAAGAAGGGCCGCCCCGGTGGAGCGGCCCTTCCATTGTCAGACCAAGGCCCTTCGAGAAGGACCGGAAACGTCGTCTCAGGCGATCCAAGTCCCTTCGGCGACGATCCAGATCTTCGCGGCCAATGGCCGTAATTGACAATGAGACACTGGATCACCTCCTTTCAATTGTTGAAACCGATTAAAACTATGGCCGTTGAGATTCCGGCCCGCAAGATGTTTTGATTCGGCGATTATAAATAAATACCCGGATAGATTATCCGGGACCCCTGTCCGGTACAGATTTCTCGCGTGCCAGCAGGCGACGCTTGCGCTCGATACCCCAGCGAAATCCCGTCAATTTTCCGTCTTCGCGCACCACGCGGTGACAGGGAACGGCAATGGCGATGCGGTTGGCGGCGACGGCGGAAGCTACTGCACGGGCGCCGCGCGGCACGTCCAGACGCTGCGCCAGTTCGCCGTATGTGACGGTCGTCCCCGTCGGAATGTCGCGGAGCGCGCGCCAGACGCGGCGC